>Ga0208412_1001236_pt1 | contig 10845 bp, 11 predicted proteins | sample AntDeeMetag02WF4_FD_184758 | JGI IMG/M metagenome (GOLD analysis project Ga0208412, IMG submission 184758) | Saline lake microbial communities from Deep Lake, Antarctica - Antarctic Deep Lake Metagenome 02WF4 (SPAdes) (version 2) | ecosystem: Environmental > Aquatic > Non-marine Saline and... | reverse complement strand
TCAAGGACGTCTTCTCGCGATGGCCTTGGTACGACGAGCAGGTCACCGATTACCAGATTCGCTACGAGTTCTCGAATACGATTTGGGGCGACACCCCGCTTCCGATGAACTGCGACAACGACGATATGCAGCGGTACTGCATCGGACAGGAGCAGTGTCCATACTCCATCTGGGGAAGTCTCCCTTTCCCGGACGAGATGTACGACCAACTGGATGAGATCGAATCTTCTGGCGAGGAATTCTGATTAGTCGGCAGCCTGCTCAGCTTGGCGAGTCTTTTCGACCTCTAATGGGTCTGCTGTCGACGTCGCTGTAACCAGTCGCAGGAACTGTCCAGCGTTCGTGAGAAGTTTGTTCTCCGCCTTCCGGAGATGTTCTTCGTACGTCGAACGGGCGACAGCCGTCTGGTCGGCCAGGTCACGGAGTGACGTCTTTCGGGGCTGTTCGTAGTAGCCACTCTCCAAGGCCAACCGAAGCGCCGCCATCTGTCGTTCGGTCACATCCTCGAACAACTGGTCGACCGGGGCCAGCATACTGTGTGGGATTTGTTGTTCAGTGATTGCCGTCTTCGAGAGCACTTCGATATCGCGGTCAGCTTCCAACTCGTGAAGGAGAGCTCTAATATCGCTCTCATCGAAGGCAATCACGGAGTAGTGCTCCCAGCCCTGACGATGAATCGTCGGTGGCTGGTACAGGCAATTGTGCGCTTCGAACCGTTCGATGATAGAATCCTCCAACGAGCAGAGGCACGATTGCGTGACGACGTGGAGGCCAGCGTCGTCGATTGACTCGTGAAGAATCGTTCCTAAGCGGTCGATCTCGTCGAGGAGGTCGTCAGTCGGAGACCCCGGTGCTGTGATTTCGATCACCTGGCAGTCGTCTAGATACCACTCACGAATCGTGAGGTCCGGATACCGTTCGGAGATCTCTCGATACGGACACTCGTGTTTGACCCGGAACGAGGCCTCGTAGAGACTCATAGAGACACATTCGTCCATACACAATTAACAGTGCCGGTCATGTCCGGCAGTGCCTATATTCTACTACTCCTCATACCGAATAACACTGATGTCGGATATCTCCCCCGAGGAACTCGGCGAACGACTGCAGGGCGAGGAAGACAACCTGCTCGTAGTCGACATTCGTCACCAAGCAGAGTTCGATGACTGGCACGTACCAAGTAGCGTCAACGTCGACGTCTACGACGAACTGGCTGGCGACCCTACTGAAGCCAAGGAAGCTCTTTCGGACCTCCCCGAGGAGAAAGATATTGTTACTGTCTGTGGTGCAGGAATCGCCGCGGAGACGGCAACGAATGTCCTCGAAGAGATGGACTACAACGCGGCGACGCTGGAAGACGGAATGAACGGGTGGAGTCGTGTTCACCGCAATGCGTCGGTCTCTGTCGACCTTGATGGAACGCTCATTCAGGTCGCACGACCAGGGAAAGGCTGTCTCTCACACGTGCTTATTTCGGACGGTAACGCAGCTGTCTTCGACCCATCGCACTATCTCGAGGAATACGAGGCAATTCTCGAGGAGTACGACGCCGAACTCGTCGGTGTCTTCGACACGCACGCCCACGCCGACCACGTTTCGGGCGCTGCAGAGCTGGCCGATCGTCACGGTGTTCCCTACTATCTCCACCCGAAGGACGCACTTGCCATCGGTGCAACGCCCATCGAGGATAGACAGACTGTCGCGGTCGGCAGCCTCGATATCGAGGTCATCCACACGCCGGGACACAGCGAAGGAAGCGTCTCGTTCGATATCGAGGGAGCGGCACTGATTACGGGCGACACGCTCTTCCACGAGAGCGTCGGCCGCGTCGAACTTGGCGTCGAAGCCGGCATTGAAGATTCCAACGTCGAGCAGAACGCCGCGACGCTCTACGAGAGCCTCCAGCGACTTCAGGACCGAGCGGACGATGCTCTCGTCCTGCCAGCACACGACCCCGGTTCACCGGAACCGCCAGTGACCGCAACGCTGAGCGAGGTCCGAGAGCGGAACGAGGACCTCGGCCGCGACCGCGAGGAATTCATCCAAGAGCTCGCGTCAGATATCCCGGATCATCCGCCGAACTTCGAACGCGTCAAACGGACGAACGTAGGGCAGGAATCGGTCCCCGCCGACGAACTGGCCGAGCTTGAGCTAGGTCCCAACAATTGCGCAGCGGAGTAATCCATGAGTACGGAAACTGACCTCAAACAGGGCATCCGAGAGCACCTCGGGCAGTTCTCACTCCACGTCCTTCTGGTGTTCGCCACCGGGCTGACGATCGGGTCCGAACGCGCTGTCGTACCCGTGCTTGGTCGTGACGTCCTCGGCGTCGAGTCGCTACTGGTTATCGGCTCGTTCGTCGTCTCGTTCGGCTTCGTCAAAGGGCTCCTCAACCTCTATGCCGGCAAGTGGGGTGGTGAGTATGGCCGCAAGCCCGTACTCATCCTCGGATGGGTGACCGCACTTCCACTCCCGATCATCCTCATCTTCGCACCGAGCTGGGGCTGGATCACCGTCGGGAACATCCTGTTGGGCATCAACCAGGCGTTAACCTGGAGTATGGCCATCAACGCCAAGATCGACATCGCGGGGCCCGATCAGCGAGGGCTCGCCGTCGGCATCGACGAGGCATTTGGGTACAGCGGCGTCGCCGTCGGTGCATGGGTCACGGGCATCATCGCCGCCCAGACGAGCCTCCGGCCTGAGCCGTTCTACTTCCTCGCCGTCGTCGTCGTCCTGGCGTTCCTCATCTCGGTCTTCCTCATCAAGGAGACGGTCCAACTCGCAGAGGCTGAAATCGACGATGAAGACCACCACGACGCGAACCTCCCGTTCGGTGAAGTACTGAAGCGGGCGACCTACGGCGACAAGACGCTGTTCGCTGCGGCACAGGCAGGGCATATCGAGAAGTTCGTCGATACGCTGTTCTGGCTCGCAGTCCCGCTGTATCTCACGAGCCAGGGACTCGGAATCGCAGCCGTCGGGTTCATCGTCGGCATCCACAGCGCGATGTACTTCCTGCAGATTGCAACTGGCGGACTCGCAGACCGAATCGGTCGTCGTCCGCCAGTCGTTGCGGGGATGTTCCTCACCGGGGCAGGCGTGCTCGGTATGGTCCTCGTCGAGGGATACCTTCCGTGGGCTGTGCTCTCCGGAGTGTCCGGCCTGGGGATGGCGTTGCTCTACCCGAACCTCATGACCGTCCCCGGTGACGCCGCCCACCCAACGTGGCGTGCGACCGGGATGGGTGTCTACCGGATGTGGCGTGACTCGGGGTATGGCGTCGGCGCAATCCTCATCGGGCTCTCGATGGAGTTCGTGAACGCCGAAGCCGCATTCTACATGACTGCCGCCCTGATGTTCGTCTCTGGGGCGATCGTATACGTGTGGATGGAAGAGACCCACCCTAAGTTCGGAACACACGAACCACCTGCCCCTGCAGCGGAGCAACCAGCCCGGTCGGTGGCACAAGACTAACTCGGCAGAACAGCTGTTCCGCCTTCAGAATATATCAGTCTATAACCGGATAGTTTCTCCAGGATCCTACTCCTACAGACCAACTACCAGATTCTCTATGGTCATCTGCGAGAGGATAACACGAGGTTGTTAGAAATCCCGTCATGCGCTTTTCAGACCCTGTATCGCACGATTTGCGGATGAATAGCTGATTAACCGCGGTTACAGAAGAGGCACCGCTATTTGACGTCAACCAGTATTGTCTAAATCCGGTCTCATATCTCCCTCTATTCTTTGATTTCGCTGGTTTCACCCCCTCGTCAAGCACAATCCTCGTCGATTGTCTCCGCTGTGTCTCGTCGAGGACATCAATAGCACCTGAAAACAGCCCGACGGCCCTCTAGCCAAAACTGAGCGGGTTTCACTTCTCCCTGCACCTCCAAAATCATCCAAAGGAAGGCTAGGGTACACCGGTGCAAACGCCACTGGTTCTCTCCGGCCGAGAGGCCATCAAACGACGAAAGCCTCTAGCCAATATATCAGAATCCACTCACTGGCTGACGATGGATCCGCGGTGGAGTTTGTCGCCCCCCGGGAGGGGCGAGGGGGCTGTCGTAGGCACCCACTCAACAACCATGTCTTCTGAACACGAGCAACAGCGATCACGACTCCCTAGCGAGCAAACTGAACAACCGAGCGAAGAACCGTGGGCAGATCTCGAACTGAGGCTGCCTCACGACAGAAGTCCGTCTAGCATCGTCTCTTTTGTCGAGTGCGCACTCGTCGAGCTCACCCACGAACACGTTGGGGCCGAGTTCGTCTCGATGAGCGTTTCGGGCGTGAAGCGGACGCAGTTCATTGCGGTCGACGACATCGGGCAGCGGTTCCAGAAGCGGTATTTCGACGAGCGTCTCGGCTGGCACGAAACAACAGTCAGCCGCAACGCGGTTCGCGACGAACTGGTCAACCGACTCTCGCAGTCGTCCTCGGATCGAACCAACGAGACGCCGAACACTGACCCAGATACGTTCCGCGTAAAGCCCATTCATCAGTTCTAATCCCTTCCCTGGTTAACCAACACAGAATTGCATCTCTTTGGGGTGTTGGTTAACGACGTGGCAGCGAGGAGTTTGTACGCGCCCGAGAGGGCGAGGCGCGTCAATAAGCGCCAACGTGATTCCCATGCCCGGTACAGACGCACTCGACGATGACGTCACTCCCATCCCTAACGAACGCGTTCTCGTCCACGAGCCAAGCGACGAGGCATTCGACTCGATTCTCCAACTGGCGGTCTTCCATCGAGGCTGGACCGCCGCTCGCGACGCCGGCGAAGGAGGACAATGATGCAACAGACGCTCTCTGGCTGTGCCTTCTGCGACGCCCCGCCCGGCGCCGAGGTCGGCGAGGCGCACACCTGGGGACAGGACGAACGGGTCACCCACCCCATCTGCGTCGACTGCGCAATCCAGTCGAATCCCGATCCCGACGACCGTGACCACTACGCCTGCGATAGCTGTGGTCTCGTCGTCGACACACTGCCAGCGCTCACGCGGTTCCATGTCGAACTGGGCCAACTGGAAGGCCCACTACAGCTGTGTGCGAGATGTAGTCCCGGCGGCCCAGCCACGTACTGGACTCGCGACCTAGACGGCCATCTTGTTAGTGAGTCTTGATTCGGAGTCGTAGTCGGTCGTACATGTCAACGATGATTCTTGAGACCCTTATCCATCAGCACAGTCTACTCGCCCTACCGATGACCGACACAGAACGCGATTCTCACGGGTACACCCCGATGGACTACGATGCGGACAGCGAGGCAGACGAGGTATACCAGCGGTGTCTGTCGTATCTTCTTGCACACGCGCCTATTGAGCCCGACGACGTCGTGCTTGACATCGGTACGGGTACCGGCATCGTCGCTATCGAACTTGCGTCAAAGTGTGCCCACGTGGTAGGGCGGGATATCTACGACGAGTGGCTCCAGTACGCCCGTGAGAAGGCCGAGCAGCGTGGCATAGAGAACGTCTCGTTCGGCCACGGGTCGTTCCGCGAACCGAACGTTGATGAACCAGCGGACGTCGTCGTCGCCAGCTATGCCCTCTACATGGCCTACGACGAAGGAGGCGAGGACGAATTACGCGCGGCGATCAACGGTCTCGCGTCGCTGAATTCGCGGTGTGTCGTGGTAGCCGACAAGATGCGTTTCGCGCCGGTGCAGTCCCCAAGCGATTACGAGACGTTGCCACCGATGGGAACCGTCGCCAATCTCCTCGTGGATGCAGGCTTCACGATCACCGATATCGAGATCATCACTGAGTCGGTCGGTGTCATCATCGCTAACCGATAGCACCACATCGGCAGCTCCCGTCGAAAGCTTAACCGTACGGAACTTCCGAAAATTGAATGAATGGCATTCCATGAGTGTGTGCTGGACCCATTCTCCCTATTCAGCATGCGACATCTGTTAGATTCAGAGAGGTTCAACAGAGCCGTATTCTCCCTATACCGACTACTCTTGGTCTAATTCGCTGATATACACCGCACTCCGGAAGATCTCCAGAAGCAGGGACGCCGAGAAATCGTAGTGAGCCTCCTTGTACCGGAGCTCACCGTGAGCAGTACGATTCCGCAGCGCCTCCCCAGTAGCGTCGTGGTATCTGAACCGTAGAAACGTCACATAGTCCTCGTCCAGCAACCCGTCCAACCGATTCATCAATCCACCAAACGTCTTCGGAAGATCCTCGCCGCGAATGGACGCAGTAATCGCAGTGCCCGAGGCCTCCAACTGGTGTTTTATTACACCCTCGAGACGGGGCATCCCGAGATGGACCGCCTCGGCATGCCGATCCTCGAAGAACGCAATGATGAAGTCCGTCAGGAAGGCTTTGTCATCGACAGTCGTCCCGTCAATCGATTCAAGCAACGTGAAGAAGTGATGCTCCTTGATTAACCTTTGATTGATGAGTTTATACAACACCCGAGCAGTCAGCACGACCGATAATCGTGCCTCAGCGGAATACCACTCAGGAACATCGATATCTGACGTTTCGCTGGAGACCGAATCTCCCTCATGAGTCATATGCCGCCGTGGGAAGATGTCGGTAAGCGACGCTGTTGGAAACAAATTCTCCCCTTCTTCCTTTTCTTCGGACCGCGCCCCAGAGTCGGAGGGTTCGTCATCAAGGTGTGGAAGAAAGACAGGGACCTTCACGAGACCCAAGAACGCTTGTTCGGGTGAGAACTCGTTGGCAGCATTTTCGAAGTTTTCAACCAGAGTGTTCGCAATAGAAGTGAAGTTCTCGGTGACTTCATCAGGTACCTCACCACCAACAGACTTCATCTCCTGCTCGATTCCCTTTCGGTTCTCCTTGCGTTTTTCAAGTCGCCATCGATTGAGTGTCTCCTCATCGGCAAACGACTCACACTCTTTCAGTGCTCCCTCGATCGTCGTTGCAGTCACTAGGTGACCTCTCGTCTTCTGGAACTCAATCTCGTCCTCATAGGACTCGGTCAGTCCCTCTTGGACATCTTCGATGGATTCGTCCCTCTGTTCCTGGATTTGACGGACACGATGGAGGTAATTCCGCTGCGCATGGTAGTTGTGTTGCTTGTTGGTGTACTCCGCACGAGTCCAAGCGAACTCGACAAGTCGATCAAGCGTTGCTGAATCAATCGATCGAAGGTCCGCTTCCGAGATCGCATCCAGGATGCGTCCCGCACTCCCCTCGTCTGTATCGAACTCTGAATACTGCTCTTCGAGCAACTCGATAGCGTCGTCGACGGCCTGCTGTAACCGGTCTTCGTGGTTCAATGAGTCGGCGAGATCGATGTACGCGGCGAGGGACCAGCTCGCTACGTGAAACCAGCAATCATCAAGGGCTTGGCCGATTCCTTCTTCGTAATTCTTCAAGGCGTGCTCTGCTCCGTTCTCGTAGTTTTGATCGTTCTCCCAACGTTGGTAGCCTCGAAGTGCCTCCAGCAGCGGGTGTTCGGCGTCGGTGGATTCGAGAAGAGCGATATTGTAGAGAAGTTCGTTCTGGATTTCCCCATCGATTTGCCGCTTCATTGTATGTAAGGCTGACTGGAAACCGAAATCATCGCTAGCGGAGGTATTGGCTTTATCCAGGGCCTCTTCAATGGGGTCCATTTACTTCACCAAGACAACCTTCTATTCTTTACTTTTCGGAAGCACGACCTCCTCCGAGCCATAGTGGTTCGTTTGAGTATCTACGACGGCACGACATTGACACCCGCGAGGTGGCGAAGGAGATCGCAGACAATCTGTTCGTCCTTGGGCAGCCGACCCAGTTGACGTCTACGACAGGCTCTCAAGTCATCGCCAGAGGAGACGATAAGGTCAATGTCTTTGGTCGTCTCTTTGGTCCGCGAAACGCCATCGATCCCCCGCTAATCAAGAAGACGCTGAGTGGATTGTCCAGCTGCTGGCCGATGCACTCGAATTCTGAACGAATGTATGAGCTATCGAATCGACCCCTCATAGCGCCACCTCGTACTCGTCAGCTAGTTCCTGGAAGCCCTCCCACTCAGGTAGCCGAGATGTCCGCTGGTCACCGCTGGTGTCGAGATACGTGCAGAGTTCGTCGACGACGTCTTCGACGCCGTACTTGGTGGCTTGGACTCGAAGTTCATCGTGGTCGATGTCGACGTGACTGAGCAGGAGCAGGCAGTATGACTGCGTTCGTGGGCCGGAATCAATCACGAGCATGTGACAGCACAATATCTCCGGGGAGAGCTCACTCGTTGTCTCCGAATAGAGGTAGTGTCTGCGGTCACGTGCCAACAGCGGAAGGCCGTATCGTTGGAACTGGTCTGGTCCTGTCGGAATGAAGTGCTCCTGGGTAATCTCAGTAGTCTGTACAAGGAACTCGTCGAGCGATTCCCACAGAATTGTGTACGTGTCGGTCTGTTCTTCGACAGTCTGGCGGTGGACGTGATGGGCAAGCTCACGAGCGAGTGTACTCAGCTGTTCGAAGCCGTCATTCAGTGCGTACGCGCCGTCTTCGGTTTGGTAGATGATTCCGCGATGTTGAAGCGGGGCAAGCGCACGGTGGACCGTGCTTCTGTGGACGTCGGCGTGGCGTGCGAGTTCGGTCACGGTCCGCGGGGTGTCGAGGTAGTAGCAAACACGGAGGGCAGCCCCTGACAACAGCTCCGGCCAGTCGATGTGTGAGTACTGCTGCGTGAGGTCCGTGAGTAACTCGAGTGCCTTTGCGTCCGACAGTCGAATCTGCTTTGTTTTCCCCTGTCGGCGTGCCTCGACGAGGCCAGCTGTTTCGAGCCGTTCGACGAGTTCTGAGGTGTAGCTGAGACTTCGATCGAGATTCGTAGCGAGTTCAGAGACCGTCTGCTCACCGTGGAGGGCAGCAAGGGCGCGAACCTCGCCTTCTGTGAGCATACTGTTGCATACTAGCGAACCAATATATAAATGACTTCGGTATTTTGCAACACTCGACGGACGCTATCGAGACGGGAACGCACAGGGTGAAAGCCCTCGGCCGTTCACGGGCGGCGACGCCGCCCGTTAGCTCGGGAGAGCAAGGCTCTCCCGTTGCTCGGCATCCCGCGACCACGCGAGACTGCGTCTCGCTTGCTCCCGTTCGCTTCGCTCACGGGAACCCCGCTGGGCTCCTCGTGCCCGCGGTGCTTACGGAGTCGGGGGACGTTCACGGCGCTTCGCGCCGTGAGCTCGGGAGACGTCGTCTCCCGGTGACCGAGGCGGCCTCGCTCTTTCTGGGCCCACCAGGATATCGGCTGAGTCGCTGCGTGCCAAGTCCGGTTGAACCGTGTTTCTCTACGGCCCGTCCCGCTCGCCGCGTCGCTCGCACCTAGTCCGGATAGATTGCCCGCAACACTCTTTACCGATTCGCTGTAAACTGTAAACATCCAATTGCCCATGTCACGCACGTCAAACCGGACCAACGGCGACGTCATCCGCGACTTCCTCTCGGTCGCGGACCTCCTTGAGGAGCCACAGCTCGCCCAACTGTACGCGTATCTCGCCCGGGAGGAAGAAGCAACCGTTCAGGAACTCATGAACGAACTCGACCTCGCGCAAGGCACGGCCTACACCTATGTGAACCGGCTGGTCGACGCCGGCGTCATCGAGGCGACCACCGACGAGCAACCCCGGGTGTACGTCGCTCGCGACATCAATCTGACCGTCACAGCAGCTGATGGCGCTCGCGAGTACACGATCACGCCCGCACTCATCGACGCCATCGCCCGTCGCACGACCGACGACGACATCGATACCTACATCGACCGCCACGGCATCGCCGGACTCGCAACGGCACTCACCTACACCATCGACCGAGAACGTGGCGAGGTCACCCACCGGCTGATGGCCCGTGATCTCGACATCTCGCCGCTCGCCGCCGAGATCATCCTCCAGGCGCTCCACCCCGTCGTCCACGAGCACTTCGATATCGAGGAGGCAGGCGCGTCGGTCGCGGATATCGAGGGTGTCGACCGGGACATCGCCAGCGACGACGCGTGAGTGCCATTCATATTGCTGATACCGGTCTGTTCGTCGCGATGGGCCAACCGTCGAACCGTCGGTATCAGGTTGTCCGGACGTTCGCACGCCGGAACGACATGACGTTCGTCCTCCCAGAACGTGTCTACGACGAACTGACCGTCAACGCGCCCGACGTCGAGACACCGCCGATCGACACGGCAATCGACGAAGGGTGGGCCCGAGTCGCAGCCCCGTTGGAATACACGAACGCACTAGTGTCCCGGACGATGGACGGCGTGCAGCGATACATCGCGAACGCTGATGACCGCCCTGCCGACAAGATCGAACGTGCGGATCCAGCGCTGGCAGGGGTCGCCGCTCAAGCGTTCGTTGACGAGACCGCTGATCACGCTTACATCTACACGACGGATACCCTCGCTGGAGAAGGGGCTGAGAATATCTTCGCCAGTGAGGGCTACGACGATTCAGTCACGTACGTGAACGGCTTCCGCTTCGTCGAAGATCTTCTCGAGTAGGCCGCTCCTCGTTGGGACCGCACACCAGTCACCGCGGAGCAAAATTCGATATCAGCCCGCCAACGATGGCCGTTACCATCTCGGAAGCCCTCGGTCGCTCGGCATCCCGCGACCCACGCTGCGCTCCTCGTGCCTGCGGTGCTTACGGAGTCGGGGGACGACCGAGACGGCCTCGCCCTTTCTGAGTCCACCAGGATATCGGTTGTGTCACTGAGCGTAGAGCCCGGTTGAACCGTGTTTCTCTACGGCCCGCCCCGCTCGCCGCTGCCGCCCTCCGCGTCGCTCGCGACCGACCATTCCGGGCGTGCGGGCGCTCTCCGCACCGCGAGCGCCCGTTCCGGGCTAAAATGAATCTGGTCTCGACGCCAGCGGGTA
>Ga0208412_1001233_pt1 | contig 10883 bp, 10 predicted proteins | sample AntDeeMetag02WF4_FD_184758 | JGI IMG/M metagenome (GOLD analysis project Ga0208412, IMG submission 184758) | Saline lake microbial communities from Deep Lake, Antarctica - Antarctic Deep Lake Metagenome 02WF4 (SPAdes) (version 2) | ecosystem: Environmental > Aquatic > Non-marine Saline and... | reverse complement strand
TGCTCATCATTCGTTTTTAGTTGAGCCCAGAACCGAAGGCTGATTTTAAGCGGTTTAGAGACATGATGATCGCTGATGGAACCATTCTATGGCTTCATGGACTGCTTTCAGAGGAGCATAAAGCGCGGAAAGGAGAGGAGGTTGGAGAGAAGCTCCACCTCCTCTAAAACGCCAGGATAAGACACCTGAACGGTTCGACATTACTCAGTCATCCGGTAAGACGTGTTAAGATAAATCCTGGCAGTGAAGGGAAACAAGTGCATAGTCGGCGAATCTGCCGCCCCAGAAGAGGCGGCAGATTCGTTTGCATCGTCAGTAACTCTTTGAGAAATCGGTACGATCTCGCTAGTGCGGCGAAAGATTTGGGTCATGGATAACCGAATTCTCTCGTTTCAAGACCTTCGATTTAGGGAACGATCTACCGCTGTTTAGTGATTCAACAGAAGCCGACAACGACACTAGAACGCTGGGCAGCGACCTACCAGTCGCACGTCCAGTTGATCCTCTCAAAACTCGGTGGGTTCTTGCATATTCGCCACAACCAGTGATTGAGCGGTTGATCGAAAACGCCCAGAAGATACACCAGCAACGACCGATCCCCCAAGAAACGCTCGTTGCAGCTACGCAACCAGGATCTGAAACTTAATTTAAGACGAATGGTTCGCATGTTTCGTAAGCACTAGCTGAAAGCACCGCATTTAGTTCAGCTCGTTCATCGACAAATGGATCAACAAAGTACTATCTGTGCTTGGCACAACTTTCTGTATGAGTTTTTAGATCAACTCTACTAGTGCTCTGTGATCACAAATGCAGTACTTCAAGGTTGAAAACACACGAGTGATTTGCCAGTACGTAAAAATGAATGCTTGGTTAGTTACAATCCCCATTTATTAACGTGTGTTTAAATATAAGTAATATAACAGGTTGACTGCGGTTGTAAGCCATTTACCAAAACAACAGGTATAAATAAAAGTGAACCTGACAGTATAAATAGTATACAGAGAACATGATTAATACACCTGTACATTACAATGGAATCTGAAAAACTAGTATCAGTAATTATAACAACATATTATCGGAATGATAATCTTCGACGAGCCATAGAAAGCGTAAAGCAACAAACGTACGATCCAATCGAAATAATAGTTGTTGATGATTCTGGGGAAGAATACGCCCGTAAAATCGTGTCAGATTACGATATAAACTATATTAGTAAAGATTCAAATGAAGGACAAATTGCTGCATGGAATACTGGGATAACTTGCGCACAGGGATCGTTAGTACAATTTCTAGATGATGACGATGAGTTACTACGTACGAAAATTAAGAAACAAGTATCAAAGTATGAGAGGTGTGGTTCTGGAGTAATTTATAGTGGCATGACATGGGAAAATGGTAGGCAAGTAAATCCAGATAGAAAGGTGTCCGGAAATATAATAGAACAAGTACTTACATTAAATACAAGTCCGTGTGTGACGTCCACAATGTTAATAGAACGTAATGCTCTTGAGAGTATTTCTCCGATACCAAAGTATCCTGCGGCAACTGATGACGTGCTAAAAATAGAGCTGGCACAGAAGGTCAATATTGGTTTTGTCAATGAACCCTTGATTATTCGAGGTGTAGGTGATGATACTATCAGTGGTTCAATGAAGAAGATAGAAGCATGGTGGAAAATACTACAGGATTATGATTATCTATATAACCGATATCCGAGTAGTATTCGAAAAAAAGCAATTGCACATATTTACTATAATCTAGGAAATTTCTACCAAAACCAAACTAATTGGTCACCAAAAGCTCCTTTAAATTTCCTTCGAGCATTATATTATTCTCCACAAACAGAAAAGAAAATATTGATAGAACTGGTACGATCAATTGGTGGTGGAGTTCTACTCAAAGTGATGAAGAAATATTTAGGATAAATACATAGAAAAGAATTACTTACTTCAGAAAAGGATTATCTGATTCTCGTTCATATTATACCAGCGAAAGCATAATAGTGACCCACTGAATGTAATACTATATGATTATTCGTCCTCGGAAAATGGCTATGTATGTAGCTAAAAAATATTTTGATAAGATGTCAAATGATGGTATTAACTTTATGGATGAGGATTGGGACAACTGTATTATTATAGACGCATGCAGATATGATACGTTCAAAGAGAAGAATACAATCCCTGGAGATCTGAAAGCCCGTCGCTCAAAAGGGTCAAGTACATTCGAAGTTTTTGAGAAGAATTTTCAAAATTCTACACATCATGACACAGTGTACATAACTGCGAATCCGGTCCCACGAGTAAAAAAATGGTGCAAAATCGACTTAGATGAGATCTTCCATGAAGTGATAGATGTTTGGGAGAAAGACTGGGACGAAGATTATAACACTGTTCGACCCGAACCAGTTAAAAAATCAATAATTAATGCGCATAAAAAATATCCTAACAAGAGAATTCTGGGACATTTTATTCAACCTCACCAACCCTTTATTGGGAAAACAGGTGAGAAGATTACTGAAAGAGGGATGCGGGCGTATGACCATGTGACTGGGCAAGAGGTGTCTACAGAAAAGAGCATCTGGGAGCAGCTTGAAGACGGTGACGTTGCCACAGAAACGGTGTGGACTGCCTACCGAGAAAACTTAGAACTTGTACTACCACACGTCAGTGAACTCTGCAAAGATCTATCTGGAAAAACAATCGTAACATCCGACCACGGGAATATGTTTGGTGAATTCATGTGGCCTTTCCCGATACGCGGCTACGGTCATCCACCGAATATCCATACGAAAGAATTAATAACTGTTCCGTGGTTGGAGCTGCCATCAAAAAAGCGCCGGAAAATCAAGTCTGAAGAGCCAGAATTAACAGAATCACCAGAGGAGATCCAAGATAAAACCGATAGGCTTAGCGCACTCGGATATTATTGAATTTTTGTTTGAAGAGCGTTGTTTTTGAGTACATATTAACAAATACGCTCATTGGTAGAAGGTTGTTAGTCGATTCTCAGCAATAGCTGGAAGTCACAACGGACAAGCGCAACGCGAACGCGTCACCCAACAAACAATGTTTCCAATCATTCAGCTTTAACACGCTTCCATTCTCCAGAGCTCCCACTCGTGCTCAACGAGTGTGTTCAGCAAGTAACCAGTGCCGTCAGCGGTATCCTAACGCCCGCAATTGTTCCCGCACATCCTGTTCTGTCATGTCCAGTTTGTATTTTGACCTATCTATCTCCACATTTGACTCAGATAACTGCTTTTTATTCTTCGATTTATCATCAACAATGAACCACGGGACCTCACGGAGCACAGGATGTGTGTAGTCCGGGTGACAATAGCCTGGCAATTCATCGGAGAAAGCTCCAAGATGCTCCCCATGGTCTGCAGATACAACAACAGTGCAATCCAGATATTTGACCAATCTCTTCACTTCGCTCAGAACATGTCGTAAGTTCTCCCGATATGCCTCCCGTAACTCTTCATCTGTTAATCTTCCGTCAGCAATCCTTTCCTGCACCCGATATTCTTCTTTCGGGATTTGTCTGTAATCGCTGTGACTGATGCCCCACTCTAACACCTCTTCTGCCATTACATACTCTGATTCACTTAAAACGCTGTCTGGGATCTCATCTCTGAACCCATGCTGTTCTGCTGCCGCGACAAGCTCTTTGACTTTCACCCTGTTTGAAAATATCTTTCGTTCACCAACATACGGCTGGTGTGGCCTAGGATAGTGCACAACGCTCCGTATTCTCTCTGCTTTCGCAAAGTGCTGGATAGCAAACTCTGTTAACATTTTGGAGCTTAAAGTCGGTGGACCGTGTTGTGGGACGACATGTATTGAGTTCTTGAATGTCGCTTCAGGATCAAAATCCCAGCCCTTGTCGTTATATGCATCGGAAGACACAGGGTAGATGATACCAGAGAGATAGTCTAAATCATACTCCCGGTCCCACGTATTTGGCGTCCACCGTGGTGTTCGGTTCCCAGCACTCCAGACACGCGATAGGTCACCAGTGATGTATTTGGAAAACTCCTCCTCAAAATAATCGAATCTACAAGAGTCGAGTATGATTAACACAAACTCCTCATTTTCAATGAGATCGTGTATTAATTCTTTTTGTCCCGGTATCCCCTCTTTTCGTTTATGAATGTTGTATTTAGTCTCAGACCATTTTTTACGCAGGTTGTGACTCACATAAGATGGGATCCTCTCTGGCTGTTTGATGGCTTCTTTTGCCAATGCTGCGAACATCTGTTTCGATATGTTGTACAAATCACTCAGTATTAATTCACTCGGTACAGGTCACCGGAAAGATAGGTCGGTCAGATTGTATTACTGACATCCCCCCTGGTCGTGAATTCGTATTGTACCGACCTTCCCAGCGAAATACTTCTGAATCGCCCCTCAACACTAAACGCAAAAAAATATGAAATCTTCATCAGAGGAACTGTAATCCGTCTGTGCTTCGGGTTCAGAGCCATTAGAACCAATTGAAGACCCATCAAGGATAATACCTGTGTTACTGTTTGTGGTATCTATCCAGTCGAAGGTTATCACATGTCGGTTACCGTCATTGAACCCCGTGGATGTCGGATCGGTTCGCAGGGGATTTTCCGATCCGTCGCTCGTGATCATGCCCAGGTCGCCAGACCCGTCATCAAAACTGGCTGTTTGATTTGAAAAGAAGTAGGCGGCTTGTCCTGTTGAATCTTGCACTCCAAACCGTACCTGGCTTGTCTGTGTGGTCTGGATTTCCAACTCAATCGCCCGCGACGTTGCGTAATTCGCTAATCCTACTGTTGCTTGTCCATAATCATTTGAGCCGTCTGACTCAACAGCAGCATCTCCATTTGATAATGTGAACTCTTTCAAATCCTCGGTGAGCGACATATTCAACGAGTCCACATCGTCCGTCCATACCGAATCGCCGGCTGTAAACGTAGACGGCGACCACTGATACCAGACGCTCGATGGCAGGTTTCTCGCTGTTGTTTCATCGAGTATTAACGGCCCTTTTGCAGTCTAGATCCGATACTCCGGATTGGTTGCATTATCCGGCGCGACGAGCTGCACCGCACCCACTCCAGCGTCCGTGATAATCCGATAGTATGGGTTCGACACGTCGCCGATCTCATACACCGGCACCTCTCACGATGATGCTCCAGCGGATCTGTAACGAGTTGGTCACGGAGGCTCGTAAGGACGGTTGTTCGGTGATCGCATTTGAGGGTTTGGCACAGGCATCTGTGACCGAACTGGGGCGTCGTGAGGCCACAAATGAGCGTTCAAGCGACTGTATGAGTATGTCGAATACAAAGCCGCCGAATACGGTATCGACGTACAACCCCTTAGGCGGAGGAAACCACCATACAGGAACCGGGAACTCCCCTTGAACATGTAATTCGCATTCCTGAGCATCTGGTGGAGGAGAGCCTGAGCGCGAATCAGCAGAGGGCACGATTCGTTACGAAGGACGTCCACGAATATACGAGGAGTGTTCCGGCAGGGCGAGTCATCAAGTCGAGCGAGTTGCGGAGAGGCCTATCCGCCAGAAAGGAGGGACGGATACACACTGAAACGGTGAGTGGAGTAACAGACTTCCTCACTGACTTGGGACAAGACGATGTACAGGTTCGGGAAACGCAACAGTGCGAGCGAGTCGTCGCCTACCACAACACGAATCATACCGTTGTGAGCGAGGGTGACAGGGTGAGGAAGAACGTGATTAACTCGTTGAGGGTGATAGGATAGACTATACAAATCACCACGGAAGCTGTTGTAATAGTGCCAACAGTGGAGAGAAACCTCTTCGTAACAGTAGTAGTGTGACTGTAAAGAACACTATGGAGGTAGAGGTGAGTCCTGACCTTATCACAATGGTGTGACTGGGCAAAACGTTGGCTTTCGTCTTCAACGAGAGTAGTCTATTTGTTAGGTTCAACCCTGATAACGTGAACCGTCTGTTTTTTTTTATGTAGATACAAAGTACGTGTATGGTTGTACGCCGAGCGTATGATAAAATACAGAAAGATGGGCTGATAGCATTGATAAAATCATCTATAATATTAAGTAAAAAAAATATAATTAATTTTTATAATGATACTGTACGGAACAGTTTGCCAAAGCAAGGAAAATATAGGATAATTGATCCAGATACACATCCCACATTAGAGGGTAAAAGGATTCTTTTGAGTGGTAAATATGAAAAAAGGATGTTTGATAGTGTAGTTCCATGGAGAACACCGTATGATGACAAACGATGGGGGACGTTTGATAAGCACGAACAGGAACTAATTGAAGCAATTGGAGAAAATGTAAATGTGGGTGATAAAGTGGTCGTTGTAGGTGGGGGATATGGAGGGACAACTATCTATGCTGCTCATAAATCTGGCCCACAAGGTGAGGTGATAGCCTATGAGGGATCAACAAAACGTGCTGAGTCGATAGAGGAGAGCATTAAAGTAAACCAACTGCCGAATGCAACTGTAGAAAACAAGATCGTCGGCAGTGCAGTGCATGTGGCTGACCCCGAGTTTAATGGCCCCAAGATTCCAGTAACGGAATTACCGTCTTGTGATGTCTTAGAGATTGATGCCGAGGGTGCAGAATCTTATATTATAGAGAATTTGAACATATCTCCTGAAATAATCATAGTCGAAACTCATGGTTGTTATGGTGCACCCGAAAAAAATGTTAAATCTTTATTAATTGAGCAAGGATATAAGATAATCAATCGAGATGTATTAGATAGTTCAAGAAATATTGTGATTTTGACCGCAGAGTGTGAATAACATCTGTATTCAGAAGATCATATGACTATACTAATCCGATGAAAGTTTATAATTGTTGACTGCCAGGAAACCGATATACGGTCTTTTTACCCGTTGCTGTCGTTCTTGGCATCAACCGTTTTGTTCCAGTTATGTTCCTCCTCACCTAATATACTTATTACATAGTGTATCTATCACCAAAGGGTTTCACTCAACAAAGACCCTCACAGACCATTGGGCGCAGAGCAAGATAGCACTGTGTTCGTAAGGAAATCCTCAATCTCTTCCTCTGGCTCAGGTTCCTCACCCTTATCCCACACGTCATAACTCGACTTGCGGAAGCGGTGAATTCCCTCGCTTGCCCTCACTGTCGAAGGCATAGGAGCGCATCAAAGTCCATCAAGTACACTTCTAGCAGGCGTGGGATTTGGACGAGGGCGTATATTGCTCCCGCGCTCCCACCGTCCTCCGTGCGAGGAACCGTATCAGTTTGCTCCATACCCCTGATACAAACCGTGCCGCACTCTGCTGGATTCCCGCGCCCATCGGCAGGTGCATACTCGCAGGATTCGACAAACCATTGGACGATAGGCTGAAACGCCTCTCGTGGCATGTCTCCCTCCACCCACAGATAGATGTGAGCGCGAGGCGTACTATATTAGCGAGTCCCTGCCAGCACTAACAGCCATTCCCACCTGTCTGTGTGCTCGTCCATCCGGTAACGTAGGGTGTTAAGGGTGGATTCGAGGGTGGCAGATAGTTCTCGCAATAGGCTCACCCTGTTGGGAACTGCTCGCTCGACTCGCAGGGAGAGGAGGGCAGTTGTCGGGTTGTCATACTCCGCCAACAGTTGCCTGTCCATTTGTAGTTCGGCCTATCGTCTTACTGTCGCCCTCGATGGAACCCGTACCTGTTACGGAAGTGTTCTTACCGTGGCGCTCCTCGACGTATGCAGGGTGGCACGTTGCTCCGTCGAGCGCGACGGGTTCCTGTAGGGCGCGGAAATCCTCTCCGTCGGGTGGTTCGGCAGGCTCGCCAAGTTCGGGGCAAGGGGTACAGGCGTTGCGAGAGGAATCCCGTTCCGTCGAATCGGCGGACGGTGAGTTTTCCCTGTGGACACAACGTTATCGAGGTGCGAAATCTTCGACTTGCCACAACTTGCCCAACACGTCGCCCTGTGGCGGGACGGGGATGCTCTCGGTTGAACCGTAGCCATCCCGTTCCAGCAGGGCACGAATCTCGCTTGTGTCATATCCGTTTGCTTCTCTCTGTACCACAATCTCAACAGTGGGTAGTGGCTCGCCAACATTTGGACCGAGATATTTCCCTGCTCAACTGCGGGGCGGTGAAGTCTCTTACTATTGGGTACTGATACGTTCGCATTCTGTGCCTGTGTACTAACTATTAACAATACAAACATCGATTTCGAGCCCGTGGGTGATCTCTTGGAAATCAGTAAGGAATCCCTATCGACGCAAGGCCGCTCCGAGGTAGTGTTCGAGCTACTCTTCACAGGATCGTTGATAATACGATTCCGAGAGAAACAATTGAAATCTGTGAAACACTTCTCCGAGGCAATGATTAAATCCGACCAGACAAACGTCATTGTATGTCAAATGATACAGTCATCAACAGCAGTCGACCCTCCTCGGCGGTCGTATTGGCCGCTGGCGAGGGAATCCGGCTTCGACCCCTTACCGCGAACCGACCGAAACCGATGCTTCCAGCTGGTACCCGCCCAATTCTCGAACACGTTCTCAATGCACTGATCAACACAGGTGTTGACGACATCCATCTCGTTGTCGGCTATCAGGCCAACCGCGTCCGATCACATTTCGGGTCGACCTACCGTAAAGTTCCGATCACCTACCATATACAGGCCAATCAGCTCGGCAGCGGTCACGCGCTCTTGCAGGCCCGCAACGGACCTGACGGACCCTTTCTATTGGTCAACGGCGACCAGATCGTCGACCACCGGATTATCGAGTCAATCCGGTCTTCTCACAACGGTGCCGCCGCAACACTGGCAGTCGTCGAAGGCCCCGAAGCCGTCGACTACGGCGCGGTCGCCCTCAATGGCAACGAGATCACAGAACTCGTCGAACAGCCCGCTAGCGGTGAGTTCAGTCTGTTCAACGCCGGAGTGTACGCGTTCACTCAACAGATCTTCGAGACGCTCGAAACGCTGTCGGTCGAGCGTGGCGAACTGCCACTGACTGACGCGATCCAGCAGCTGATTGACCACGAGGACCACACTGTCGGCGGTGTCCGAACCAACCACTTCTGGATGGATGCAACCCTCCCATGGGACCTCCTGTCGCTCTCACGGGAACTGCTGACGCGCGGCTGGGTCGACGCTCCAGCCGTCGATACCGACATCTACGTTGACGACGCCGCACATGTCCACCCCGAGGCGACACTGGTCGCCCCGGTCGTCGTCGACAGCGACGCCGTCATTGAGGCCGGGGCGGTCGTCGGTCCCTACGCCGCCATCGGCGCGAGTTCAACGGTTGGGTCAGGATCAGTCCTCCGCGATGTCATCATCGATACCGACACCACGATCAGACCAAACACCACCGGTATCGAACTCGTTGCGGGACAAGGCTGCGAGATCGGTGCCGCGCTTACCGCCAGCGGTGGGCCAGCAGATGTCGTCCTGAATGGGCAGGTGTACAGCGATGTCGACCTTGGCGGCGTGATCGCCGACCGCGTCAATGTCGGCGGCGGTGCAACTCTCGAACCGGGAGCACTGATCGGTCCCGGCGCAACCATTGGCGCGGGCGTCGTCGTCCGTGGTCATATCAACGCAGGCAGTGAGGTGGTCCGTTAATGTGTGGGATCGTCGGCTGTATCGGTCGCGGTGAGGGGACCGTCGATGTGCTGATGGACGGTCTTCGGAGCCTCGAATACCGAGGCTACGATTCGGCTGGAATCGCTGTAGGACCGTCTATGAGAGTCCTCCGCAAATCCGGCGAACTCGATGCACTGAGCCAAGTCGTCCACACCAACGAGCCAACCGGTACTTATGGAATCGGTCACACCCGCTGGAGTACCCACGGCCCGCCGACCGACCGCAACGCCCACCCACACACCGACGAAACTGGTCAGGTCGCAGTCGTCCACAACGGCATCATCGAGAACTACGCCGAGCTGAGAGCCGAACTCGAAAATACAGGTGTCACCTTCACCAGCGACACCGACACCGAGGTCGTCCCTCATATGATTGCCCAGGCACTGGACGCCGGTGATGACCCTGAAACGGCGTTTCACGATACGGTCGACCGCCTCGAAGGCAGCTACGCTATCGCAGCGATCATCAACAGCAGCGAGACGGTTTTTGCGGCCCGGCAGGGTTCTCCTCTCGTTGTCGGCGTCGGTGAAGGCTGCACCTACCTCGCAAGCGATGTCCCGGCCTTCGTCGACCATACTCGCGAGGTCGTCTTCCTCGAAGATGGCCACCGTGTTATCGCCACCCAAGATGGCTACACGGTGCTCAACAAAGATCGACAACCCGTGGAGGTCGACGTCGAGACAGTCTCGTATACGGCCGAAGCTACCGGCAAGAGTGGTTACAACCACTACATGCTCAAGGAGATCCACGAACAGCCGACCGCACTTCGACAGTGTTTTTCCGGGCGAACTGACGCACTTGACGGAACCATCACGCTCGAAGAGGTCGACAAGATCCCCCAGCCAAATGCAGTCCAGTTCGTTGCCTGCGGAACTTCTTACCACGCCGCGCTCTATGGCGCGGCTATTCTCCGAGAGATGGGCATCCCAGCCGAAGCATATCTCGCAAGTGAGTACGCACTGTCACCACCACCGTTGTCCCTCGGAACGCTGGTCGTTGGCATTACCCAGAGTGGCGAGACAGCTGATACGTTAGCTGCCCTGCGGGACGCAAACAGCCGTGGCGTCAGCACCCTTGCACTCACAAACACGGTCAACTCGACGGCTGCCCGCGAGTGTGATCACGCAGTCTACATCCGTGCCGGACCCGAAATAGGGGTCGCCGCGACCAAGACGTTCTCCTCGCAGCTCGTGGGCTGTAACCTCCTTGCCGAGGAGCTGGTCGATGGACCGCGGGATCTCCGACCCCTCATCG
>Ga0208412_1001227_pt1 | contig 10924 bp, 8 predicted proteins | sample AntDeeMetag02WF4_FD_184758 | JGI IMG/M metagenome (GOLD analysis project Ga0208412, IMG submission 184758) | Saline lake microbial communities from Deep Lake, Antarctica - Antarctic Deep Lake Metagenome 02WF4 (SPAdes) (version 2) | ecosystem: Environmental > Aquatic > Non-marine Saline and... | reverse complement strand
CAGTTAAATAATTTAATCGCAAATTATCTAAGTAATTTTAGAATATTGAGGAATACACGTTTGAAGCTTTTGAATTAGGATTTCAGCTTTAAAACATTTGAAAATTTATTATTTTAAAAAAGTCGAAAAAAATCAGGAATGTTTGATAAGGGCTTAAGATTTAGGATATAAAATTTAAACTTTAAGGCGTAAAACGTGGAATGTATGGCTTTGACATAGGAATCAAAAAGACCTAAGATTCAATACGTAAAAATTAAGTAATCAGCCTTGAAATCACGAACAGCTTATATTCGGTTAAACACGCTCTTTTCCAAAGACCTTAACACCCCGCCCCCAAATTAAAAATTTTAATTTGGGGGCACCCCTCTTGGGAAGAGGGGAATAAAAAACGGCCATCTTTTTCAAGATAGCCGTTGCTTTTAAAGAATTCAGTTTAAACTCAATCTTCTTTTAAACCCTTTTTTCCGAACAATTTTTTACAGCCGATAACCGCTCCCACAGCAAGCCCAAGTCCGAGCAGACCGCTGATGGGAGCACTAACATCTTGGCCACCACCCGGTGGTCCTGGTAGGTCTGGTTGTGCATAAGTTAAACCCACGGCCAAAACCAAAAGGGCTATTGTCAAGAGATATTTTGTGCAATTTTTCATAGGTTTAATTTTAATTAAGAGATATTTTGTGCAATTTTTCATAGGTTTAATTTTAATTACTCGATAATTAATTTTTTCTTCACTGAAAAGCCCTTTCCTTTAAGGCTGACGATATAAACGCCGCTGGCCAAGTTGCCGGGGTTGATACGGGTTTTTCCATTCAAGGTTAGTTGGTTTTTATAAACCCGGGAACCGTTTAGCGCGTTGATTTGAACTAAAGCTTCTTTTCCTTGATATTTTCCGGTCTGTACAACAAAGGCCTCGCCAGATTTTACGGGATTTGGATAAAGTTGAAGCGACTGCCGGTCAAATTCTTTAGTGTTCAAGCTTGTCGGTTCGAAGGTGATACTGAAACGGTCCGACGCAGTGCTGGCATCATTTGCATCTTGATTGATGCTGAAGGTGATTTGGTTTTCACCTTCTTCCAGTTCGTGATTTTGACCGGTATAATTATCCTTCAAAACCGCTTGCAGGTCATCGGGCAGGTTTCCTGTTTTCATCACCAAGGTATAATTTTCGTGTGCCCACTGATCGATAAACAGCGGAATAACTTCCCCGGCTTCCGGCAAATTCCTGCGTTCTAAACTCAAATAATTCCCGTTATTGACCGAGCCAAAATTTTCGCTGAAATTGCCAGGCATTGGCGCATCGTTATTGAGGACTTCACTTGAAAAGTTTTGGTCAAATAAAATACCCGTACTCACCTGCATCGTGCTGTCGGCATTATAGCGCTCAGTGGTATAAAGCTGACCGAAAATATGCGCATAGTCCGTTAAACTTTCATTATTGAAGGTTGCCGTTGGATTTCCGGGTGCTTTATGGGTTTCTTTAAAAGTCAAGGAAGGGTTGCTTCCGGTCGTTTCGATCATAAAGGCCTGAAAAGACTGGATATATTGATTGGCTTCTGAACCTGAAGTGTTTCCGTTAGTGGTCAAATCAACAACGACATAAGAACCAAAATCCCCGAGATTTGGATCAAAAACATAATACTGTCCAGTGTTGAGACTTGTAGCATTATTCAAAAGGGAATTGATATTAACAGCAGATTGATATGGATTTCCCACTAAACTAAAGCCTCCATCGTTCGGATTGAGGTCGCTCATCACGGTGTCGCCAATTTTTAGTTTCCCAGTGGTCCTTAAAACCGTCGCATCAGATATTTGCTGTGAATTTGTAAAATTCAAGTTCACATCGCGACTGCCGCGCACAACCATCACATAAGGTTTCCCAGCGTCGATAGTGTCGGTATCGGTGTTGGTTACTGCATTGAAAGTAGGGTTTGAATTGTCATAAGTAAACAGTGAACTGTTCCCGGTTTCTGTGGCATCAAAACCATTATTTCCGGTTTGTGAACCCGTGATGTGTGTTCCAAAACCCGGGTTTGGATTCTTGTTTGCGGCTGGATTTGGGTTATTTGGATCGTTGCCATAATTTGAGCTTGTGTTGTGCACCCTTTCCTGCCAATTTGAATTTATCGAGCTCGTTGTTGTCACCGGGCTGGAAACATAGCGGTATGCCCGTCCGGCAGAGAAATAACGGTGAATTTCAAAATCCCCTTCCACACGTGCGGAATCCGGCAAAACACCCATTTCCCCGGTTTGGTTGGCATCGCTAAGGAAAGTAAAGTTTCCCTTGTTTTTGATGTAATTGGAAACACGAATGACATTTTGATTTTTTAAAGTTGCGCTGTCACTTACAGTGATGTTATAAACTGAAGTGTTTGCGGTTAATTCTGTTTCGGAAGAGTCCACACGGATAATATTTTCTGTACTGTTCATTCCCGAAGGATCACTGGGCAACCACTCTGGATTTCCAGAATAGAACGACGTGAAAAGAAAAGTTTCTGGAAGGGCAGCTTCTCCGGAAAATTTTGGCGAACCTTTATCACCATTGATTCCCAGGGAGTTTGTAGAAATGTTCCACATGGTTCCATCATTATTATTTTCCATTGGATTTCCCGTAAAGTACATGGAAGCCCCATTTGGATTTGGCCAAACATTTCCGCCGTCATATTCCACGCGGTCAATTTCATTGTTTTGCGCATCAAAAAGAATGATTTCATCGCCGGAATTTGCCAAATTGAAGGAATAGCCGGCAAATGAAAAATCAACTTTAATTCCGCCGTTGATTATAACATCAGCATTTTTACCGATTACCGCAAACCCGTGTGAAGGGACAATTAAAGTTGAATCGATGGTGTTGGATTCACTTGCGTTACCTTCATAGGTCCAGCCGTTCATATCCACATCTTGATCTGTTCCGTTGTAAACTTCAAAATATTCGCCAAATTCATCTGGAACTGTGGAAGGGTCCTGCATGATTTCAGTAATGAGGATAACGCCCGTCGGCAATGGATCGTCCACGAGATAACTGCGATCTGAAATCGTGCTGCTCTGTGGATTGGCATTTGCATCGGTTGCCGTTATTTGATAAAACACCTTTGTTCCGTTTGCTTGGGCAGGAATATCAGAAGTGGTCGTATAAGTCGTGCCTGAAGCAAGGTTCATCGCGATGGTATTTGTCAAATTTCCGCTGCTGGCCCCCCAGTTGAGTTCAACCGAAGCAACGCCATCAGGATCGCTGACATCAGCTGAAACACTCACAGAATCAGAAGAGGTGACATTTTCTGCCAAGGGATTTTGCATAACATTGTTTATGGGTGGTGGATTATTGCCTGCGGCCCCTGTTCCTTCCAATTTAAAGTTATCGAATCCAGAGTATCCATCATTACCGTCGTTTCTAATGGACACTTCTAAGGAAACATTATTGACACTGTTTGGCACTGAAACGTTTACTGATCCCATCGCTTCTTCTATATTACCGTTGCCGTCAAGAAGAAAGACTTCCCCTTGTCCCGTTCCATCGAAAAAGACTTCATATTTAGCATCATCATTATTGGCATTATAACCTTTAATTTGATAATCAAAGGTAAATGTCACATTTGTGGCAGCTGAAATGTTAATAGGATCAAATGTAATTGTCGCAAAACCAGTTGTCCCGTTATTCCCCTCATCATTCAGATCATTTTCTGCAAGGATATTTGAATCAAAATTAGAATTGTCTAAAGGCGAAGCGTTTATAATATCGATGATGCCATAATAACCATTGCTGCCAAAACCATTGTCAAAAAAAGCGACATCTTTTGAATAAGTCCACTCCGGTGTCGTTCCGTCAAAATCCTGAATAGCAAGGATATTTGTGGGCTCAGCAACCGTATATTGCTGTTCATTACTGGTGGTGGTTTCCGGGGAAGCGTTGGCATCGGTGGCCGTGATTTCATAATAAACCGTGGTGCCATTGCTTTGGGTGGGAATATTGCTAGCCGTTTCATAACTATCACCTGAAGTAGTGTTCAGCGGTATGGAATTAGTGAGGTTTCCGCTGGTGGCGCCCCAATTTAAACTAGCTGATGCAATGCCGTCGCTATCGGTTATTTCTGAGGAAATGTTTACCACATCAGAATCGGTAACGTTATTTGCTAAAGGGTTTTGCGCGATATTGGTGATTTGGGGCGCGAGGTTTCCCGAAAATTGACCTTCCACAACAAGATTATCAAAACCAACCAATTCAGTTCCTGGATTAATATTCACCGATATGACGATTTTTGCGTTATTTCCTGTGCTGATGATGTTTTTGGAAAAATTTTGCAAGGCCGGCATCAATTCAATATTATCGAAATAGAATGGATCACCGTCAACAGTTCCGGTATAAAGGTTTTCCATAGCCCCATCGACAATAATATCGACCTTAAAAATATCCGTGCCCGCTTCAAAATCGCCATCAGCTTTGGCATCAAAGCTGAACGATAAACTGGTGAAGTTTGCTATTGAAAAAGATTGACTGGACCACGTGACCGTACCATCAACATCCTGGGCCTCAAAAACTTCATTTTGAACGGCAAAAAAATCATTCATGTCTGAAAAATCACCATTTGCAACATCAATGTTCCAGTTTACACCGGAAACATCGGTAGTGCCACCAATTTGACCTTTATCATTTTGACCGGTAAAATCTTCTTGGTAAACTTGAATTTGTCCCCAACTGGAAAGGCTTAAGATAAAAATGAAAATAAATAATAATTTTCGGAAGTAAATCCCTTTCAACATAACGTATTTTTTTTTTGCAAATCTAATAAAAATTATTATCAATTAAAAAATTTATTATTTACACCTTAAATCCGAAAGTTAGAATTTATCGGTAAAATTAAAATTTGTATGTGATTCCAATACGGTTTTGCCCTGATTTTAAAGCAAAATATGCTTTTTTAGTTTTTAGTTCGGCTGAAAATGATACGATACTGTTCTTTGCTTACCACAAGTTTTGATACTCTTTGTTTTAAATTTAAAACACTGTAAATCAAGTGATTAATTTTACGAAAAAGACATATCTTTCCCTTTTTCCAAAAAAAACAGTATTGTTATTCGGTTGCTATTCCAAAATCGGATGGTAGGCCTTATCGGTAAAAAGTTTCAGTATCCATTGCCGCCCCCGGTTTATCCATTTTGCGGGAACGGTCATAAACAGGAAGATAAAACGTTTCAAGCGAAAATTGGATTTGACAAAATCTACCTTTTGGCTTATGCGGGCCAACAGTAAATGGTAGAGGTTCCGGCATATTGCCATAACAAGCAGGTGGACGGTGTTGTGTTCGAGGAAAGAAAAAGGGCATCTTTTCCATAAAAAATCATTGTTCATCCTTGCCTGTCCGGCAGGCAGGTCATCAAAGAGCCGTTCGCTGTTCCCACCGGCGTTATAGAACAAAATCACATCGAGGCCCCTCATTTCCCGGTCATTGGTCAGGGTAGCGCGGTATTTGAAGCTATCGCCGGTAAAGAGGTCACCCTGCGCACTCTTGGTTTTCTCGCGGCTGATGACATAACGGTATGTTTTCCCGCCGCCAAAAGGGGCATATTCGATAGAGGCCACTTGATAATTTTTGCGGTTTATCTCAACCTCTTCCCAATCCTTTATTTGCGAGACAATACCGTGAAGGTTTTTGCAGCGCTGCGCACGGATATAGAAGTGGTTGCAGTTTTGTTCTGCCACATTGACTATTTCCCTGGAAAAAGAGCCGCAGTCCATACGGCTTTTATCGATCTGGACCCCTTCACTGGCAAGGTTGGCGTAGGCCTTCTCAAGTGTTTGCGCTTGCTGGTACTTCACTTGGCTGTTCCCGTTGCGCCCTTCTATGAAGACCGGCATATTGTCTATCGAGGCTATGCCCGGGAGATATCCGTCGGCCTGTTTATAACTGCGCTTGGCATCGTGTTTTCCCGTGGGGATGAACTGGTTGTCATAGTCAAAAACATAATCGGACCTGTCCTTTTCCAACTGTCCGGTTTTCACTAATAGGCCCACCAAAAGATCGTTGAGGGCGGCGTTGCCGGAAAACTCGTGTTCCACACCGCTTTTTGAAGTAAAGGTTTCCTTTGGCGCGGCCAGTTTTTTCTGCATACGCAGCAATGTGTCGGCCTAGGGTACTTCAAACCCGCGCAACTGTGAAAGTTCACCGCGCGAATGCTCGGTGATATCTTCGGCGCATTCCCCACCGGTAAGGACAAGGGAAATATAAGAACGTACAAGGTCAGAATAACCGTATTTTGAGCCAGTCCCGCGAGGGCCAAGGCTTTGGTCGATAAAACTATAAATATTTTTATCCTTTAAAAAAGGTATCGGTGAAATTTAATCCACCAAATGACTTGATTTTCTCAGAAGAATATGTAATTTTCATCCGCGACGATGATTTCACCAAAAATGGTGAAAATATTGTAATCGGGAAAGCCCCGGGAACATTATTTCACGGGGCTTCCCGATTTTTTTATATCGACGTGTGCGGATTTAAGGTTATAACTGATTAATCACAAAACTGGATAATATGAATTATTTTAACCTAAATCCTGTTTCCCTGCTATTTTCGATAATGCTGTTTTCAGGTTTCACCGCGTTTGGGCAAGATTCAATCCAGCGAAAGGCACCTTCCAAAGATAGCACCGTTACTCAAAACACGCGGACATTTGAAAACGCGATTCAAAAGTATGATAAAAATTATTATATCCTGCGCCGTCAAAACAGGTTAATGGGGGATTTCCCAGACAGCGTCAACCTGCAAACGCCACAAGCGGTCCTTGAAAATTTTATTGTCAGCGCGCGTAATCAAAAATTTGAAACTGCTGCCATTTCATTGAACTTCAATTTATTGCCTACAAGCACGACCCGAAAACAGGCTAAAGAGCTGACGCGTAAATTGTATATAGTTGTCAATCAAAATGTGAATATTAACTGGAACGAGCTGCCCGACCGGCCTGATGGTCAAGTCGATCAAATCACAAAGTCAAATAAACCGCTTGCAGGCAAAGCACGACGTAGTATTGAATTTGGAAGTCTTAAGGTTGATGGCCGTGATATAAGTTTGCGTTTGCAAAGGCTGCGTTACAAGGATAATGCACCGCAATGGTTGATTTCAGCCAATACCGTTGAAAATATTGATTTGCTTTACGATAAATATGGCCCAAGTGAAATTGGCCGTATAATTCCTGACTGGGGGTGGAACACGACACTGTTCAAGGTCCCGATCTGGAAATTCATTGGTTGTCTCGTGGCATTGGTAATCTCTTTTTTCCTGGGTTGGTTGGTACTTTTTATCCTGCGCAAATTTTTTAGCCGCTCAAAAATAATTTGGATATCTACTATATCCTTTCGTTTGGCACTTCCCGCTGGAGTGGGTATAGGCTTACTTATATTTTATTTCCTGCTCACAAGCCTGATTTATTTCAAGGGTTTATTTGCTAACACCCTTTCCACTATTTTAGTCATTGTAATAGTGGCAGCAGTCACGTGGTTTATAATGCGTTTTCTCGATGCTTTTATGGAGTATATTTCTAAACACGCAGTGAACAGGACTGATTTAGAGGAAAATTTTAAATCCAGGAACAAGTTGACCCATATTTCAGTGATCCACAGGATTTTGTCTTTTGTGATATTAGCCATAGGGGTGGCCGTTATTTTTTCACAATTTGAAGCTTCGGCAAATTTGAGCACTTCTATTTTTGCTTCGGCCGGTGTCGCTACTATAATCATTGGTATTGCGGCCCAGAGCACCTTGGGCAATTTAATCGCAGGGGTTCAAATTGCCATTACAAAACCAGTGCGCATCGGCGATACAGTCATTATTGAAGATAACTGGGGATTTGTGGAAGATATCGGCTTTGTATTTCTGACCGTCAGGACTTGGGATAAAAGGCGCCTCATTGTGCCATTGAAATCTGTCACAACTGATATTTTTGAAAATTGGTCAATGGAAAGTTCAAACCAGATCCGTCCAATTACCCTATATGTTGATTACAAAATTGATGTTGAAAAAATCCGTTCAAAATTTGAGAAGATGGTAAGGGACCATGAAGACTGGGATGGCGAAAAACAGCCAATTGTCCAAGTTGTGGATGTGACTGACAAAGCCCTAAAAATAAATGCCTATTGCAGCGCTGAAACCCCCTATATCACCTGGGACCTTCAATGTGAACTCCGGGAAAAACTCATCGCTTACATCGCGGAGCTGGAAGATGGACTTCATTTATCTAAATCGAGACTGACCTTTGATTCGAGCCGCAGTCCAAGTGAGAAAAATTAAACGCCGGTCTGATTCTATTTGATCAAGACTTGAGCAGGGCTTAAAATTGACTAAGTTTTAAATTGAAAATATGAACAATACCCCACAACGCCCCAATAAAATGTTTTGCGACTTTAAAGACTTTGTTATTAAGCAAGATCACCCCTGCATTATGGCGCAAACCGTTTTTAAAATGGATGAGGTTGAGTTTCATTCTTATCCAAATATAACTTCGGCGGAAACCACTAAAAACCTTTTAAAGGACCTGGAAGAATATGTCCAGGCTTATGATTTTGAATCTAATGAGTTCCTTACCTTTATTGCTGGGTTTGAAGGGCAAAGAGACTATTCAGAAGAAGAATTTGAAGCTTTGTTGTGGCAACAATTGCAAATGCTGCACGAGGCAGATCACTATGAATGGGACGCTGATGTCAATGATGATTCCAGCAGTGATGAATTCAGTTTTAGCTTGATCGGCAAAGCTTTTTATGTTGTGGGAATGCACCCCAATAGTTCCAGGATAGCAAGACAAAGCCCATTCCCAACTATTGTGTTTAATTTACACTGGCAATTTGAAAAGCTCAGGCAAATGGGCAGCTATGAAACAGTTCGCGACCGCATCAGGGAAAGGGATGAAGAATTGCAGGGCAGTATGAACCCGATGCTTTCTGATTTTGGTAAAGGAAGCGAAGCCAAACAATATAGCGGCAAAAAAGTGGATGATAATTGGAAATGCCCATTTCATAAATAAGAACTCTATGTATTCACCCAAACGCTATAAAAAAGAAGATAAGGAGTATATTTTTAAATTTATTCAGCAACATCCTTTTGCGACGATGGTATTGAATGGTAAACGGCTTCTCGCAACGCATATTCCTGTTCTGGCCCGGGGCAATGCTAATGATTTTATCCTGCACGCGCACATTGCAAATCATAACGCAATGCAGGAATTCCTTCAAGATGAGATCGAGGTGTTATTGATTTTTCACGGCACCGATGGATATGTATCTTCGTCTTGGTACACTGAAAAAAAAATCAGTACCTGGGATTATTCCGCGGTGCACGTCAACGCCCGTTTAAAATTGCAGTCAAAAGGTGAACTGATAACTTCGCTTAAAGACTTGGTTTTTAAATTTGAAAAAAACCAACGGGATCCGCTTTACTATAAAGATATTCCTGCTGAAATGTTAGAGGAAAATTTAAAAGAAATCACGGGTTTTTTTGCAAAGCCTTTTAAAGTGGAAGCCATTGCAAAATACCATCAGGATTTTGAAGCTGAAGACATACATAAAATCACAAAGCATTTGAAAGACAGCGAAAATCCAAAGGATCATAAATTGGGAAAAGCTATTCAGAAAAACAATGAAGAAAATAATTGAAAAACAATCAGGTTGCGCTTTTGAATTGAAGCAGGGCCAAAGGTTAAAAGTAATTGATCCACAAGGTGAACAGGTGAGCGATATGGTGCTCTTTAACGCCGCAGATAAGCGCGAAAAAATATCTTCTGGAAAGACCTTAGATTTCGAAGAGTCCATTTTAATTTCAAAGGGTAATTTTTTATGGAGCAACCGAGGCGAAAAAATAATGGAAGTTATTGAAGATACCAATGGCAGGAACGATTTTCTTCTCGCGCCCTGCAGTCCTAAAACTTTTGAAATTATGTATGGGAATAACGAATATCACCCGAGCTGTTTCGAAAATTTGCATACAAATTTGGAAGCCTTCGGAATCGAGCCGGATGATATTCCCACCGCCTTCAATATTTTTATGAACGTTCAATTTCAAACTGATGGAAAATTGAGTGTTGACCCGCCGATGAGTAAAGCTGGCGATTATGTGCTTTTTGAGGCTCAGAAAGACTTGATAGTAGGCTTGACCGCTTGCTCGGCTGAAGACAGTAATAATGGAAGTTTTAAACCTATTTATTATGAAATTATTGAGTAATCAGGATTGTTGATCAAAAGTTTTATTTTCTGCTGCTGCTGCTTTAGTGTTTAAAGTGGATTATTCGGTAAGATTAAGGTAAATCCTCTTCAGAAATACAGTCTAAATATTCACTGAATTTCTTCTGACCGCAAATTTCTCCAATCATGTCGTGACTCATTATATAGCTGAAATAATTTAATTTAGAACCTGTCTTTGGAAACAATAGTCCGTTGAGTTTAGGTTTAAAATATTGAATATCAATAAAATAAGTTAAAAATAACCGCATTAAAAACAGGATAACCTTCTGATTATCAGTATATCAGTTGTTTACCAAAGCAGCTAAAATATGACGCTCAGAGAGAAATCCAGCTATAAAGATGTAACAAAAAACATTCTTGACAAAATGCCAAACATAGGTAAATGGCAATATTATTTTATCTTAGAGACCTTTGGCCTGTTGCTCTCGATCAAGGGCCGACTGAATTTCCTTGGCCTTGCGCGTTATGGCAAGCGGGGCGAACAGCATTACAGATCGCGTTTTGCCCCCCGAGGCCTCGGGGGACCTTCTGGTGGACAGGAAACAACAACTGCTCCCGCTGTCCAAATATGTTGTGGCGGACGCGTACTTTTCCAAGCACGGTTTCACCTCAAAGCTGGTGGCCAACGGTTTTGAACTGGTCAGCCGTTTGCGCAATGATGCCGATTTGAATTACAAATATGTTGGGGTGCAAAAGAAAGGCCGT
>Ga0208412_1001221_pt1 | contig 11022 bp, 8 predicted proteins | sample AntDeeMetag02WF4_FD_184758 | JGI IMG/M metagenome (GOLD analysis project Ga0208412, IMG submission 184758) | Saline lake microbial communities from Deep Lake, Antarctica - Antarctic Deep Lake Metagenome 02WF4 (SPAdes) (version 2) | ecosystem: Environmental > Aquatic > Non-marine Saline and... | reverse complement strand
GGTGCTGGTGACGGCGAGGTTTTCGATACCGAGGTCAACCCCGAGAACCGTTCCGTCCTCGGCGGTGTTTCGCTCGGTATCGTTCTTGTGTCGGCGAAACCCGATATATAAAAAGTAGTCGCCGTCGCGGGCGGTGAGCGTACTTTCTGTGACGCTCCACTCGTCGGAGTCAAGATACTGCCGTTGATAGCCATCGTCGGCGTCGAAACCGAGAACGACGCGCCACCGAAGCCCAAGAATCCCGAGAAGTGCGTCGGAATAGACGTAGGTATTCTGAAATACGCTCACGATTCCGACGGAACCGCCGTTGAAGGTCCCGACCTATCCGAGGAACGCGAGCGGTTGGGACGCACACAACGCGACCTTTCGCGGAAGCAACACGGCTCGGCGAACTACCGCAAGCAACAGCGCGTCGTGGCCGGGCGTCACGCCGACCTAAAGCGGAAGCGTCGGGACTTCCTACACAAACACTCTGCGTACTATGCTTGGAAGTACGACCTTGTAGCGGTCGAAGACCTCGACGCCAAGAGGCTGATGGAACTCCCATCCAATAGTCGGAACCGCGCCGGAGCCGCGTGGAGAACCTTCCTCCGAATGTTGGAGTGCAAATGCGAGCGAGAGCGAACGCACTACGTCGCCGTCGATCCGCGAGGAACGACGAAGGAATGTTCCAACCGCGGCGTTGCGACCGAGAAGCCGCTGTGGGTGCGCGAGCACTCGTATCCGTCATGCGGGTTCGAAGAGGACAGGGACCTCAATGTGGCGTACAACATCCTCTCACGCGGCCTCGACCAAGTAGGAGTGGTTCACTCCGATTCAATGCCTGCGGAGACTGCGCTCTCTGTGGGAACCAATTCGATTCCTGCAAAGCGCATCCTAGAAACAGGAAACCCCGTCCTCAGCGAGGCCACAAGGCCGAGCAGGGCGGGATAGTTCACAGCAGAACAACAGTGATACCGATGACCGAAACGATACCGAGGGCCACGGTTACCCGTCGACCGAGTTGCTGGGTACCAATTAGCCACGCGAGCCCGGCTTTGGTAAAGCGTGTTTGCGATCGCACCGATCACGATACCGGTTGTCGCGACCTCCGGAGAGATCGTCCCCTCGGCTGCGAGCCGGCTCAATGTGAGTGTGATCGCGTCGACATCCGCGAGACCGGAAAAAAAACGCCGTCGCATAAATACCGGATTCACCGAACCACGTGTTAGCCAGCTCGGATCCCAGAAGGACAACGGCGAAGACGGCCCCGAAAAACAGCGCCGGTTGGAGTCGAAACGGGTTTTTCAGATCGGTCTCGATATCGGTCACCGTCGTCGAATCCCAGTAGGCCACGCCTGCAATGAAACTGCCTGCGACCGTCATCGCGCCGAGTGGGACGACAACAGCCGAGAGCAGTGATGGGTTGACAACCGCGACCTCGACGAGAGCCCGTGGGAACATGACGATGGATGCCACGACGATCGAGAACGAACTAATCTGATAGATACCGGGAGCTTCGCTCGTTCGTTCAGCCATCGAGACCGTTGTCGCCGTCGAGGAGACGAAGCCACCCAAAATCCCGGTCAGAGCGATCCCTCGCTTGGCCCCGATACTCCGGGTTAAAATGTAGGCACCGAAACTGAGCCCAGTGACAAACACCACCATGAGCCAGATGAACCGCGGATTGAGTCCATAGAGGACTTCGAGTTCGCGATCCGGCAAGAGGGGCAGAACCACAAACACGACGAGAATGAATTTGAGCGAGGCACGGCGTTCACTCTCGTCGACCTGATCGACGAGCCGATGAATGACCGTCTTCGAGGACAAGAGGACGGTGACGACACCGCCAATAAGGACCGCGACAGTAGCTCCCTGTTGAGAGTGCACCGTCAACGCGCCGAGGAAGACAGTGAGTACAGACGCAGTGACTGTTGTGAGTCCGATATCACCTTTCGTTACGGCTTTCGCGGCATAGGCGACAGTGAGCGGAACGGTGAGAGCGATGAGTGCAACTGATAACAGTGTTGGAAAAAACGCCTGAGTGATCGCACCGATCACTGCGAACAGTGGAAACGTACGACTACCGGCGAATATACCACCCGATTCAGCGTGCTCTCGCTCGAGCCCGATCAGTGCACCAATGCCCAACGCGAGAAAGAAACGAAGCAAAAGCGAGTCGATGATCGGGTCAAGCATACGAGTTAGGTTTCGGTGCTCCTGCTCACCAACTTTTTGTCAAGAAAAGACGCCAGTCACAGCGATTGACCTGTTGACTCCGAATTGCCGGTCGTTCCGAACGAAGCGACAGCCATGAGAGAACCCGACTCGCGATACGCCGCAGACCGGGACGCGAATACAGGGACGGGAGCATACCGGACCTGATCCGGGACACGCATTTGGCGCTCCGAGCAGAAGACCGAACTGATGGCCGAGTCGCCACATGCTCTACTGGCCGATCAGGTTCTGGATCGGGTCGACTCCCACCCCGAGGGGCTCCCAAGCGAGGAGGCCCAGCAGCGACGCACCGACTACGGCGAAAACACGATCGCTCGGGCCCGTGGACGCCCAGCAGTCGGCATCTTTCTAGACCAGTTCAATAGCGTCCTGATCTGGGTCCTGCTGGCCGCCGCCGGGCTCTCGATCTGGGCTGGCCACACCGTCGACGCAGTCCTCATTTCGGTCATCGTCGTGGCCAACGGCATTTTCGGGTTTGTACAGGAGTACCGGGCCGAACGAAGTCTCGAATCGCTTCGGGAGATGGCCGCACCGACAGCCATTGTCCGTCGGGAGGGGGAGCAGCACACGGTTGAGGCGACTGAACTCGTCCCCGGTGATGTGGTCGTTCTACGGAGTGGCAACGTCGTCCCGGCTGATGGTCGCCTGCTTGAGACGAGCGGTCTCGAAACCGACGAGGCAGCCCTGACCGGCGAGAGCACGCCCGTCTCGAAATCGATCGAGCCAGTCGATGCCGAGACGTCGCTCGCCGAACGGACAAGCATGGTTTATAAGGGGACGACGATCACCCGTGGGACGGCAACGGCGGTCGTCACCGAAACCGGGATGAAGACGGCAGTCGGCGAGATCGCCCACGCACTCGCCTCAACTGAAGAGACCCGGACGCCACTCCAGGAAGAACTCGACGAGCTGGGGCGGACACTCGGTGTTGGAGTCGTCCTGCTGTCGGTCGTGGTCGCACCAGTGCTGGTGGTTCGGGGGACAGAAGCGGTCCAGGCCGCACTGACGGCCGTCTCGCTCGCGGTCGCCGCGGTTCCGGAGGGGTTACCGGCGGTGGTCACACTGACGCTCGCAGTCGGCGTTCGAGGGATGTCGGCCGAAAACGCACTGGTCCGACGGCTCCCGGCGGTCGAAGCACTCGGCTCCGTCGACGTGATCTGTACGGACAAAACCGGCACCCTGACACGGGGACAGATGACCGTCAGCAGGCTCTGGGTGAACGACGCCGTCATCGATGTCGACACGGCTCACAACGGTGGTGGTGCGGTGGAATCCAAACCAGAACCGCCGGCCGAACGGGAGAAACTCCTCGTGCGGATCGGGGTGCTCTGTAACGATTCGACGCTCGAAGACGGCGACCCAACCGAGCAGGCACTGCTTGAGTTGGCCGATCGTCGCGGCGTCGATATCGAGGACATCCGGGCCGAACAACCACGAACTGATTCGGTACCGTTTTCGTCCGACCGAAAGTGGATGGGGACGGTCCACGACGACACCGGTTATATCAAGGGGGCACCGGAGGTCGTCATCGAGAACTGCGACCGGATGCTCACCGCCGACGGACCGGAGCCACTCACGGCTGAGGCCCGCGGGCGAATCGAGGCGATGGTTCGAGCCTTCGCTGACGACGCTCTCCGGGTTCTGGCGATGGCCTACCGCGAGTCGAACACTGTCGACGATCTCGACGGTAGACTCGTGTTCGTCGGATTGACCGGGATGATCGACCCGCCGCGGGAGGCGGTCGAACCGGCTATTGCGGCGACGACGCGTGCAGGAATCGCCGTCAAAATGGTGACCGGTGATAACGTCCGGACCGCGCGGGCAATCGCCGATTCAGTCGGGATCGGCACAGAGGTGCTTGCAGGGCGAGAGATCGAGCAAATGGACGACGAAACGCTTCGGGAGCGAGTCGAGTCGGTCGACGTCTTCGCACGAACATCGCCGGACCACAAGGTGCGTATCCTGGAGGCTCTCCAGTCGTGGGACCACGATGTCGCGATGACCGGCGACGGCGTCAACGACGCGCCAGCACTCAAAAACGCGGATGTCGGTGTCGCAATGGGCGTCCGTGGGACGGATGTCGCAAAACAGGCCGCCGATATCGTGCTGCTGGACGACAACTACGCGACGATGGAGCGGGCCGTCGAGCGCGGGCGGGCGACCTTCGATAACATCTGGAAGTTCGTCGCCTACCTCTTGACTGCCAACGTCGCAGAGGTGGCAATCGTCTTCATCGCCTCGCTGTACGGCTATCTCATTTTGCCAGCCGTTCAGTTGCTATGGATCAATCTGCTGACCGACGGGCTGCCAGCACTCGCTCTCGGCGTCGACCCCCAGAGCGGTGAGGTGATGTCACAGCCACCTCGCGAGTCCGACCAGGGTATCATCGGTCGAGAGATGCTCGGCTTGATCGGTGGAATCGGAACGGTGACGACGAGTGCGCTGCTCGTCTTGATGGCTGTCACACTCGGCGGTGCGCCGGAGACCACGCCGTATGCGATGACGATGGTGTTCACGAGCTTCGTCTTCCTCGAATTCGTCGGGCTCTACGTCATCCGCTGGCTGCGGGGGACGCCGACGCTGTCGAACCCATGGCTGACGGTCGCCGTTGTGGTCTCGGCTGGACTCCAACTCGCAGTAGTGTATACGCCACTCAACCGGTTTTTCGGAACGGTTCCCCTCACTGTAACCGACTGGGGAATAATCGGCCTCGTGCTTGCGGTCTGCCTCCCGGCGTACATGGCGGTCGCCATGCTGGCCTCGCGCTTCGCTCAGTAGCAGGGGCGGACCACCCGTTGGCCGAGTTGATCTCTTCTCAGCCCCGCAACCCGAGACTCCCGCGCCGGGAGCTCAGTCGAAATCGATGAGCGGCTTTATGATATTCTCCTCTTTGGTTTCCATCAGCTCAACGGCCTTGTCGATCTCTTCGAACTCGAACTCGTGAGTCGTCATCCTCAAGCCGATGTCGACGGAGCGGAACTGGAGGCCGTACTCGTCGATTTAGTGGTTGGGATAGACGGGTGTCTCACACTGATCCACTGGCAGTTCGTTATTGCGGCTTCGCAGATCTGACAGGGCGTCGTGACGCCCATCAGCGCGTCAGAACCGGTATCTCAGCGTGTTCGATCGCGCGTGCGGCGACGCTCCCGAGCAATCGGTCCGGGGCCGCGCCTCGCCCGCGACTGCCGAGGACAATCAGGTCCGCGTCGACCCCATCGGCGAACCGGATGATCTCCTCGTCGGGTCGGCCCCGCAAGACGTTGGTCTCGGCCGGGAGGTTCCGCTCGCGGGCTTCGGCGGCGACAGCCGCGGTCGCCTGTCGACCGCCCTCTTTGAGCAGGCCGACGATGCTCCGCGGCGCATCTTCGAGATCGTAGATCGCCGTGTCGACGACGTAGATCGCATGGATGTCTGCCCCGTACCGTTCGGCGATCTCGATCCCGTTTTCGGCGGCTGCCTCGGCGTCGTCGCTGCCGTCGGTGGCCACGACGATCTCGTCGTACAGTCCGTACCCCGCTCGAACGTCGGCGGTATCGCCGAGGGGAACCGACATGACAGGAACGTCTCCGAGCGTGATGACGCGCTCGGTCGTGCTGCCGAAGCGAGCACGCTCGGCCCCCGTCCGACCGTGGGAGCCCATCACGACCAGGTCGATGTCTTGTTCGGCCGCGTACGCCAGAATCGTTTCGTAGGGGACCCCCTGACGGATATGATCGACGCACTCGAGCCCGCTGTCGTTGGCTTGCTCAACGATCCTATCTGTGGCTGCCCGACATCGGGCTTCTTGCTGCTGGCGGAGCGTTTCGGCGTCGGCGTCGTCGAGTCCTGCGGGTTGCACACTCGTGTCGACGACCGACAGGATATGGACCGTCGCGTCGGCCACGCGGGCTAAATCAAGCCCGCGGGTGGTCGCGTCGTCGGCACCGGCGCTGCCGTCGGTGGGAAGCAGGATGGTCTCGTACATTTCGGGGTCATCTACAGAGGATACAAGGCGAGTGCCTCGGGGCTTGACCCCGAGGGTGAAGCCGACAACACCTAACCTACCAACGCTAATCCATATCTTTAGAACACCTGAGTCCCACGATTAGAGTATGGAAAAGTCGCTTACGAAGACACTCGTCTTCCAACTCCACTCTGCCAACGAGCGACTTCTCTCAAAAGCCTACCACGAAGCTCGATGGGTGTACAGCCAGACCATCCGATTAGCCACAAACGGAATGGACTGGGACGACATCTCGCCCCGTCTCGAAGATGAGGCCGACATCGTGAAGAACACCACGCAACGCATCGTCGCAAAGTCACTTGAAGCACTTCAGCAGTCCTACGACCGCGACAACTACAACACCCCCAGTCACGAGAAAACTGGTCCGTATCCGTTGCGGATGAACTTCACTGAAGGCTACAACCTCACGCTCGAAGATGACGGGATTCACTATCGAATTAGTGCCAAGCCGTACAACCCGGTGAAAGGCACGCTACGTGGCGCACCAGACAACCTCGAACTCCTCGAACAGGCTCTCGAAAGTGACGAATGGCGGGTGGGAATCGCTGAAGCGGTGGCTCGTAACGGCAACCACGAATTGCATGTCAACGTCACTCACCTCGAGGCAACCGTCCAAGACAAAACTGACGCTCACACCATCGTGGGTGTGGACATCAACGAGGACTGCGTAGCTCTTGCCGCGCTCCACCAAGACGACATCGTTGATTCACTGGTCATCGACTACCCTGAAATCAAGCAAGAGCGTCATCGGTACTTCACGATGCGAAAGCGAATGCAGAACGCTGGGCAGACAGCGTTCGACCAAGTGTTCGAGGACAAAGAAGAGCGATACGTTCACGACCAACTCCACCAAGTCTCCCGGCGAATCGTGGAGTGGGTTCAGCAATTCGAGTCGCCGCTCGTTGTGTTTGAAGACCTCAAGCACATGCGAGATTCGATTGATTACGGCACTCGGATGAATCGTCGATTGCACTCTCTACCGTTTCACAAACTCCGTTCGTTCGTCGCGTACAAAGCGGCGTTCGAGGGGATTCCGAGCGATGATATCGACCCAGCTTACACCATCCAGACGTGTTCTTTTAGTGGGTGTGAGCATACGACTCGGTCGAATCGTCGGAAGAAGCGGTTCAAGTGCAAAGCATGTGGTCGGCAAGACCACGCTGACCGGAACGCGGCAGTGAATATTGCGAAGAAAGGCTTGAAGTCGTTGAATCGAAATGTGCCTGCTCTCAACACGCTTCCGGTTGTTCGGAAACTGCGACGGCAGGCATCGGGCTGTGTGAATCAGCCGACCGTGATCCACTCGACCGTTCGAGGCCACCAAGCCGATGGTCGCGTGGGAGTGTCCGACTAATCCACGGGAAGCCTCGGGGCTTGACCCCGAGGCAGTTCACGGGCTGTACATGGAATTCTGTGAGAAACGTGGCGACGATCCTGTGACCGACCGGACCATTCACGACCGAATCAGTCAACTCCGACAGAAAGGATTTGTCGAAGCCGACGAACGCAACGACGGCCTGAGTGGCGGCAGCTACAATCTCTATGATCTAAACATCATGGCCGACGCCGTCGACGAAGCGTTGAACCTCGACGACTGACTTCGAAAAAGCTCGTGAAAAGAGGTGTGTGGTGGTCGGTGTAGGGCGACTCTCTTGGCTGATTGTGGGCTATTTACACTTTGAATCAGGGGTGTCGACGAGCCGCAGATAGCTCGTGAAAACAGGTGTGTCTATTCGTGGATCGGCGGTCGAAAGCTCATGAAAAGACGTGTGTGGTCGACGGCGGCGGCGCGGGTGTTGATCGAATTGTGAAGAAGGTGGTTACGTGACTCAATGCTCTACTTAGAGGATGGATGTAGCAAGTCGAGGATCGCCATTCAGTTGTCTTAGGATTGTCATCGGTTCCGAACGGACCCCAGTCACCATCCAGTCACTTGTCGGCCGACCCGTACAGCCCGTAGACGGTCGATCCGATCCCGAGGAGACGAACGGGACGGGGGAGAGCGGATTGAATACTGGCTCAAGCGTCCGCCGGGGGTGACGCCACGACCGACTGCGCTTTCCGTGTCACTATCCACGTCTGTGGGGCGCCGGCAAGCTGGAGGTACAGCGAGTGGAACTGGAGAATCCAGCCGAAGGCGATCCATAGGTAGGCAATGGCGACCGTCTCGACAATGCGGCGTGGGGTCATCGGTTCCGAGATTGCCGGATCGCGGAAGACCGCGTACGCGAACGACACGGCGCGTTCGGGAATGAGGAAGACGGTAAGTGCGACAAACACGGACAACGATAGGCCGAGCGAGACATCGAGGGCGAGGGTCGGGAGTGCAAGCGCCGGGAAGATTGCGTATACCGGCGCACTCAACGCAAGGAACAGCACCCACGACAGTCCGAGGCTCCGCTGTGGTCCGAGCTGCCGCCACGAACGGAGGACATCGCTGAGGTGGCGACCGGCCACCTGCGCCCAGCCGCGGGTCCACCGCTCGCGCTGCCCGAACAGCGACGTCCGCGTCCCCGGGAGTAGCTCGCGTGCCACCATCTCCGGAACGTACGCAACGTCCCAATCCGTCTCGAGGTACAGTCGGACCGTCAGGTCGATATCCTCGGTGAGCGTGTCGGTCGAGAAGCCACCGACATCCGGGAGAACCTGTCGCCGAAGCACCGCCGCTGATCCCGCAAAGTGGGCCGCCGCGAGGACATCGGCATTGAAGCGGTGGTCGATCCACGTGCTGTGCTGGCGTTCTGGGCTGATGAACCGCGACAGCCGTGAGGCATCGGTGTCAGTGGGCACCTTCCGCCCCTGAACGATCCCGATGTCCGGCTGCGCCGTCAGGATGCCCAGGGCGCGGGTGACGAATGCCGGGTCGACCGTCTCGTCGGCGTCGAGAATCAGGACGTAAGGCGTCTCAACGTGCTCCCACGTCGCATTCAGGTCGGCAGCCTTCGAGCCTCCGGTCGCCTCAGCGACCCGAACGCGGGCTGGGTGGTCATCCTGAACCGCGTACATCAGCTCCTGCGTGCCGTCCGTTGAGCGGGCCGCTGGCACCAAGAGAAACTGGAGTGGCGCGAGCGCCGTTACATTCTCCCGAAGCGACGCCGAGAGCGCATCGACTTCATCCATCGCCGTGACAACCACGGTGACCTCGGCATCTTCGAGGGATATGGGGTCGGCCCGTGCGTCATCACGGTCTCGACGCCATGCATGAACGAGCATCCCGTAGTTCAGCGCCACACTGACCAGAAGGAGGACCATGAACGCCCCGAAGACTATCGAGAGCAGCCACGGCGCCACGACGAAGATGCCCAACAGTAACCCGTTCACGATGACGAACAGAGTCAGCACATGCTGTGACACAGTCATGACGGGGCCGTCAAGGAACCGAAGCACGGGTGGGGCCCACCGAGGCGCACCGAGCACCGCGAGCGAGACGATTGCCGCTATGCCGGTCATAGTCGCAAGAAGACGCCTCTCGGGCGATTGGAGCGTCAGCGTCCCTGTCTGTGTACTCAGAGCCATCGTGATTGCGCCGAGGATGCCGACGACGACCGCACCGAGCAGTAGGGCCTCCCAACGCCGGCGATCCGTCTCGGGTTGGGGAGGAACTGTCTGCGACAAGAGCGTCCGCGCCCAAAACGCGTTGAGTAGCAGCGACGCAAACCCACTCGCGTACAGCACCAGCCCCGCACGCGGCACAGTCGGTCCCCATGAAAGCGTGAACAGGGACCCCGCGAATATCGACCCATGGCTCAAGCCCAACATCGTGGCGCGAGCACGGACGCTGCGCCTGACTGCGCGGACGTCGACAGTGAGCAGGAGTGCCTGAAACGCGGTGGCGAGTACCACCAACCGAACCGCGAGCGGGACTGGAGTGGCCCACAAGATGTCGGCGGCGAATGCGACACCGACAACGAACGTCACCCCCCCGGTGGCGACGACAGCGAGGTGGAGTGTTCCCCCCGTCTCACCTCTGGACGTCGTCCTAATCTCCGTCAACAGCGAGAAGAGAGCGAGGGTGCCACCGCCAACAGCGAGGAGCGCATACCCCGCAGGTCGGGTGCTCGGGGCCAACCCAACGCCGATTATTCCTGAGAGCGCGACAGCAAGCGATAGGGCCCAGACGGTGGCGTACAGACGCCCCGAAGACACGATGTGAGGTGGCCACGATTCGAACCAGCTACTCATGTTGGTCAACTTCCCCCGAGGGCCTGACTGTTCTAACTGTAATCTGGTTCGCATAGTTATCAGATTACTTATGCTCTGTGAGCTTATAAACCATATATATACCAATAAGTCATATTTATGACCCGTGCTTATCTCAATAGAACGTCTTTTTTGATAACAGCCGGCTGGAGACTGATGCTGGGGACGATGCGACCTACGGATCACACTCCTAACAAGGGTCGAAAAGCGAGCGTAGACACGATTCAAGGCGTTTACGCAAGAATATCGAATTCCCGTTCCAGACGCGATGACATTCTCTGCAAGATACGCGCGTTCCATCTTGCATGAGATGATCCGACAGCAATCTGATTTGATGATTCACTAACTGCTGCATAAAGAGCTTGTATCCATCTTATCGGTGCGATTGGACGTTGATAACAGGGCTTCCGTTTCTGTCCACCACAATGGTTACTTCCGTCGTATCCGCCGTGAAATGCAGGATTATATGTATTAGTGATTAAACATATAACTGACACCATCAATTGATTGGTCGTGTTGCAAAGCGGTCTAGACTTTGCCGCTGGTACTCTCAATTGAGAGGTCACAGTTGATTGCTGTTTTGGTCGAACGTTGGAGCAGTT
>Ga0208412_1001215_pt1 | contig 11044 bp, 20 predicted proteins | sample AntDeeMetag02WF4_FD_184758 | JGI IMG/M metagenome (GOLD analysis project Ga0208412, IMG submission 184758) | Saline lake microbial communities from Deep Lake, Antarctica - Antarctic Deep Lake Metagenome 02WF4 (SPAdes) (version 2) | ecosystem: Environmental > Aquatic > Non-marine Saline and... | reverse complement strand
TTCTGTTACTTCTTTATCTGTATATTTCATCTCTACAACTCCTTATATACTTCATCTATTATTTTTGTAGCTCTTTCTTTTCCTATTTTATTTTTTCTTAACTTCTTATAGAATATGTCTCTATCTAGCATATTTAGTCTTTTCATAGATTTCCTTTCTTTTTCTATAAGGTATTCAACCTCTTCTGTTCCTCTTATTTTATCTATTCTTCTTCTTTTAGCCCTATCCATTGTTTTCACCCTTTATTATTTCAACTATATCCTTTTTATTTATAGTTATAGGATTGTAGCTGTTGTCATTCTCCATTATTACTTTTATAGTATCTTTGCTATGATTTATGTTATCTAATCCATTTGCTAATCTGCATTTTCTTATCTTATCAGCCCAGTCTATTATTATTGTGTCTTTCAATCCTATCTTCATATTAACCTCCTAATACTTTTTCTATCACTTCATATTCTTCATCTAGAGCTTGTTTTAATTTATCTGTCAGCATTGATGTATCATAATCGTTGCCTAAATCTATCGGTAGATGACCTTTAATAGATAAATCTACATATCCATATGCATACATAAATATTGTTAGCATTTCTTCATTGTTAAAGTTGTATGTTTGATTATTGCTATTAGTTAATTTCATACTTTATATCTACTTATTAATCCCATTCCCAATCCTGTAGATCTTCCAAGTCCAATTTCATATGCTAATTTTATTAATTCTTTACTACCTTCTAATACAATAGTCCCTAAAATACCTCTCATAGTATCAAACTTATATTTAGTATAGAATTTACTTGTCTTTATAAATTTAATCCTTATATTTGTATCTTTAGGTAATTTTCCATATAGAACATAGTAATTTTCTAGCAATCTTTCTCCTAATCCCTTTTCCATTTCATCAGGCTGTAACCATTTTCTCTCACTATCTTCCATATATATCGGACTATTTATAAAGAACATGTTAGATTCTTTAAATTTAGGTTCTTTAATATATCTGATGCTTTCAATGTTATAGCTCCTACTAAATATTTGAACATCTCCAATTTGAAGTAATCCTTTTACAAAATTTATTACTGTGTCTTCTAGTGCACTGCTTAATATAAGTGTCGCTATTCCCTTTTCTACTCTGTCGCTTATAGGCTTATTGTTTTGTCTAACAGAATAAGTATGAAACTTGAATTCATGAGAACCATTTTTTTTAAACCCTTCTTCATGCAACATGTTCCCATACTTTTCATCACCTAATCTTATTGCTCTATAGATAAAAGATGTAATACCTTCATTAATAAATGTTCTAAATTTTCTATCTTCATTGATTAAAAAATCTATCTCTACTCTCATATCATCACTCCTGGCATGATACAAAGTTCTTTTTCTTCTCTCCAGTAAGGAGGTATTATTGCATGTTGTCTTATTTCTAATTCATCTATATTAAAATCTATTTTTTCTTGTTTAGCTGGAATAGGTCTCATTATTTCATTGTTTTTTATAATAGAATAATTATCTTCTGTTACTTCAAATTCCCATTCTTTCATTTGTCCAAACCCTTGAGAACCTTTCTTACCTAAATAATGTATATAAGTTTCAAGTAATCTTTTAATCTCTTTCATGTCTCCTCTTACATAAAATGTAATAGTTTTGTATGATTTAGTTATTAAAGGCATATGATAATTTTTATAAAAACCTCTTCCTATATCTACTCTTTTTTTGTTTTTAAATTGAACCATTTCATCATTATTACTATCCCATCTCTTAGACCAACTACTAACACTTTCTCTTGTATTCCCGAATCCAATACTTGTGCAATATACTCCTTTATCTACATCAATAATATTATCAAGCATGGATTTAACTTCTTCTATTGTTCCACATATATTTTTGCCTGTATAAAACTGTTCTTGAAGTATTTCTTTAGCTTTTGCTGCACTTATAATGCTGTCTAATATAATATTATCCATTGTTACAACAGGTGTTTTCATATGTGCTATTGCTTTGAAATTTCTAAACAATTAAATCACTCCCTTTAATTTGCTTATATATGCTTCTTATATTGTCTATTGCGTTATAACCTCCAAGCTCTCCATTTGTAGAAGTGTAATAAGCTATACTATCCATGCTGTCAAAATAATCAACGTCTAGCCAGTTATTAATATCTTCTAAGTTCCAACCTGCACCTAAAACATGAATCCATTTAACCTTTAGTTCCTCTTTCATATATCTAAATAATTCTTGAACATTTAACATTTTTGCCATTTCACCAGTTAAATCATTGTTAGAGAAACAAAATTCATCAGTAAAGTTACTGTAAAATTTAGCTTGATACTTTAAGTTATCTAAATCAATTCTTCTTTTATGAGTGCATTGCAATACTGCTGTTACATAAGGGTAATATCCATTTTTGTACCACTTTCTTATATTCATCATAGATTGCATAGGATTTAGAAATTCATCAGGAGCTATACATAGTGTATTTTCTCTAGCATATTTTCTATAATGTTTATCTAATTTTTCCATATGATTTTTATTTATCTTTCTACCTTGCAAACTAAGTCCGAAAGCTCCACTATCTAATATTACTTTTTTACCTCCATTTTCAAAGTGTGGTGCTTTAGGATAAGCAAACAATCGGCTTATCCCTTTTATTTTTTTTATCTCATCTTCTTGTTTTTTAAAGTGAGGAAACACATATTCCTTTTGCATTATTTTAATGCTCCTTCTACATCTCTTATCCATTTTCTTATTTCTTCTTTGTTTTCTTCTAAATAATTGTAGTAAGTATCTACAGACTCTAATTCATCATAATTCATTTTAATTTTTCCATGCCCTGCAGCACTCTTGCCACCTATAAAAGGTACTTCTTCTATTTTCTTTAAAGTAGCATTTAGCATACTTTCTTCTACTTGATTGCTATTTTCTATTATTATTGTTCCTGTTAGTTCACTTCCCGCTGATAAACATTGAGCTTCATATTTCATTTGAACGGGATTATCTTTTTTCTTTTTCTCTTCATCATTTTTAATGTTGTAAGTTACTGATTTTAAATCATCTTTTCTTGTATAAAACACCTCTTCTAACATGTCATAAAATGATATATTGCTTTCTCGCCCTGTAAAATCAACTGTTTCTTTGCAAACTGGTAAGAATATAGCTGATTTCATTTTCCCTTGTAGTATCTGATCTCCTAATGCTGTTCCTAAAAGTGCTAAAGGAGGACACATTTTTCTAAGATATAATCTATCTCCTACCTCTTCAAAGTTAGAACCACCAACTAAACTTCCACCTGTAAGTAATGTGTAATATAATTTTTTTGATATTCCTTCATCTGCTATACCTATTCTTTCAAGAAAATCTCTCATTGCTACCCTTCTAAATTGTCCTCTAAATCCATTCCCTGAATAAACAGGTACATCTATAAATTCACCTTCATAAAAAAATTTGTTAGTTCTCATAACTTGCATAGTTCCAAGTCTCTCATCACCTGCATGTGAAAGTGGACTTAACATTTTTATATTTATATCTACTTTAGTATTATTCATTTACATTCAACCCTTTCTCTGTGAAATTAACTTGACCTTTTCTGTTTTCATTTCTTTTTTGCTGTTCTTCTTGCCTTTTAAGTGCCTTCTTCATTTCTTTTCTTTCTTCATTGTTTAACCTAACTTGTAAAACTAATTGTAGAGTTTCTTCTCTAATCATTTTTAAAATAGCTTTTTTAAATTCTTCTGATTGTTCATGAGCTGTATTTATATCTTTATATCTTAAACTTCTAACTCCCATTTTTCGTGCTAATTTTTCAACAAATTTTTCATAATTATTTGTTGTAAGTGCTGAAGCCTTTATTTTAGAAGCAAATTCATCCCATATGCCATAAGCACGTCTTGCATCTACCTTATCCCAGTCTATACAACTCCATATACCTGATATTGTTGCCTCTGCCATGAACTTAACATTTTCTCTTGATAATTTTAACTTTTCCATTTACAAACCTCCTATAATAAACTTATTTGACCTGACTCCTTATCTTTTTGTTTCTTTTTCTCTATCTTTTCTTTCTCTTTCTCTAACTTTTTCAATCTTGCTTTTTCTTCTTTCTGTACTTTAATTCTTTCTTGTACAATCTCATTTCTTTTCTCACTATCTAACATGTATACTAGTAAATCTAACTGGTGAGTTTTTCTATATTTTTTCACCTCACTTTCATATTTAGAAAATTTATCTATGCCAAATTCTTGCATATTCATTAAGTTGTAATTACCTGTTAATATGTCATCTTTAGTGAAGTATAGATACATTTCATTAAGTATTTTATATAATTCTTTAGCAGCTAATCTATCAAATAAATATTCCTTATCCTCTTCTCTTATATAAAACTTACCTGTACTGGTATTAACTTTAGTTCTGTATGAATTATGCTTCTTAAAACTTCTAGTAAGACCTATAACAAATGATCCTTTAACATAGTTATCAATGTTCATAATCATATTTTCTAGCTCTTTTTTCTTAAATAAATATATTTGTTCTTCATCTGCTATAAAATTAAATGTTCTAAGTTCTCTAGTCTTTACACAAACTCCACACTCCTTACATATATGAGTGCCTTGTATATTGTTAAAAGTATCAAAATCTGTGAAATTCCCTGATACTATTTTTTTATATTTAGTACCTTCATTAATTTTTTTACCACACATCATACAATGACCTTCTACTTCTTCAACTTCCTGTTCAGTTATTTCTATATTGCTTTTCTTCATAGCATTGTATATGAGTTCTGTATTAGTCATTAATTCACTTCCTTAACATTAAAGTCCATTAAACTCCTTTTATTTATACAAGTAATATATTTGCCTGTATTAACTCTGTAAAAACTTTCGAAATCATTTACAATTTTCCCTCTTATTGATTTTGCATGTGTTCCACCTTTTACTTTTCCATCACTTCCAAGTTCTGAAAATATATAACTTTTACCTTCTATCAATTCTTTTTCTTTAAAACTTTGATGCTTCTCTTCGTCTAACCTTTCTTTTTCTAACTGTCCTTTTGTTTTTATGTTCATTTTATAAAGTCTACTTGTTACTGTTTGTTGAGATATTCGTAATGCTTTAGTAATATATTTAATGTTTCTACCTTCAAATACTAGTTTTTTTTATTTCTTCATTTTGTTTCTGTGTTTTTTCTTCGCTAATTCTCCCTCCCATGCTTTTCTTTTTAATATCTTTCTTTGCTATATATTCCTTAGATACCTCTATAGCTTGTTTCATATTTACATCACAGTTATTGTATATCTTTGTTGCTGTTTCAGTTAATACATCCATATTCAACTTTAAATCCTCCTATTTTTTTAATCTTATAGCCCTTACTAAATGGCTTGTATCTAGGTTTTTACATCATCTAATACAAAATCTAAATTTAATTTTTTGTTTTCATATGCAGTTTTTTTAATATTAAATTTAAATCCATTATCTTTTAATAGATCATGTTTAAGTCCTAAATAACTTTGTAATTTTTCTTCTAATTCCTCTTCTTTTTTCTGTAATGAAAGCTTATTTGCCATTTTTAAACCTGTCATTGTCATTCCTCCTAATCAATCCATTTATAGTAAATATAATTCAGTTTATTCAACCATTTACCTATTATCTTTTTAAATCCTCGTTGATGGTCTTTTATACTTCTAACAATATCTACTGCTTCTAACATCATTTCTTTATCCAATTTTAAACCCTCCCATTGTTTCTTCGCTCGTATGAGGACCTATTTTACTGAGTAATACATTTAAATTATTTAATATCTTTTTAAAGTTCGGGATCTGTTCTTCTTTTTCTTCTTGAGTTACATTTTTATCATCAAAATACTTTTCAGCCTTATAAAATCTATCTAGTAATTTGTTATATTCAATCTTTGCTTCTTTAATTGTCATCTTCTTTTCCTCCTAAAATGGGCTGTCTTCTGTTGTTATTTGAAAACCCTCTGGAACATTTAATTTAACCCATGAATAATTTTTATTGATATCATCACTTTGTCCATAAAATCTTTTACTTGACATATCATATTGAACACCTACAGATTTATCTTGATGTCCTAAAGGTCTATTTTTAAATAAATCTATAATACAATCAAAAGGACATCCTTCTTCAACTACATCTCCAATTTTATTTAATTTATCTTCTTTTTCTTTATCTGTAACTCTGTGAATTGCAGTAACATAATGAGCTAAGTTAGTTATATCTCCACTCCCTGCCACATCCATTTTACTAAGCCTTTGTATCATTTCTGTTTTTCGTGGATGTGCTACTAAGTGAACTACTGCATTATATTTTTGTGCAAATATAACTAATTCTTTTACAAATTCTTTTTGCTTTCTGTTTAATTCATACTGATTACATTCTAAATCTATAGTCATTAAGTTATCTAAAAGAAATACTTTAACTCCATTTCTTCTTGCAAGTTCTTCCATTTTTTTTAATATGGAACTTGCTGTATAATCTAAATTATTATCATAGAAATAAACATCATCTTTATACCATTCCCTCATTTGTTTCTTAGTGTCTTTATTTACATAGTGTGTTTTTGGTGCATTACTTCCATTGTCAACCGTTGTAATATTTTCTTTCCCTGCCATGGGGAACTCTATCCAGTTCCTAAGCTGTCTATTAGTTAACTCTCCACTCATTATAAATGTCTTATATCCTTGCTCTACTGCTTCACATACACATACTTGATTTATAAATGTACTTTTACCACTTCCATTTATTCCTGTAATAACATTTACACTTCCTAAAAACCATCCTGCTATAAATTTATCTAATCCATTTAATCCACTTCTTATTTTTTCCATATCTTGTATATTATAGTCTTCTACATCAGCCATTCTTATTACATTTTTTATCGGAATTTCTTTTGCATTTCTTATTGAATTTATTACACTTTCTTTTCCTGCTTTGTAAAGCTGTATATTTATATCCTCGTAATTACTTTTTACATATTTAGTTCTGTATTCTCCAAGTCTTGGAACAACTTCTCTCCTCATTCTCTCGCCTGCAGGGTCATTATCAGACCATATTATTATTTCTTTAAAATTTTCTAACCAATCCCAGTTATGGTCTATCCAGTGAAAGTTTTCTGCTCCAAATGGCACTGAAACAGTGTTTTTAAATCCACTCTCTATTGCTGCTAAACGATCTATTTCTCCTTCACATATTAAAAGAGGTTTGGTTATGTCGACTTGGTGCATACCATAAAGAATAGGTGATGTATCCGCCCCTTTTTGACACCAAGTTTTATTTTCGCCTTTTTTTATTTTTCTTGATGGTCTATATTTTGTTAACATTAACCTGTCTTTGTTGTCATAATATTCAAACGCTATGTTGCCTTTATCATCTTCTTTGACTCCAGCATACCTAATAGTATCTTCGCTTATTTTTCTAAGCTCTAAATAGCTTTTAGCCTTTCCTGTTGCTATTTCTTCTATAACCTTAGGCTGTATATATGGTTTATTTTCTTTAGTTTCAGGTCTTGGAATAATATCATCATCATAACTAGTGTTAGTTTCATCAAATAATTCTTTGGTGGCTTCTCTAAATGTTAATCCAGTTTTCATATAATAATCTATTATGTCTATAGTTTCTCCACATCCAAAACATTTAAAGTGATTATTCTTTTTATTCCAAATAAAGCTTGGAGTTTTTTCATTGTGGAAAGGACATAAACCTTTCAAATTTCTAGTGTCCCACTTTTCTATATTTAGACCAATTGCTATTATTTCAGCAGCTTTTATACCTAATTGATTTTTAGCTTGTTGGATTAAATCTATATCTATTTCTGCCATGTTTACCTCCTATGTTGCATCTACATCCCATTTATTGTTTTGAGTTTTGTTTTTATTCTTTATTTGATTCAATTTTATTGATAGCTGTGAAAACTGTTTTCTTAATTTGCTTGTACTTAGTACATTAGTTTTCCAAAATTCATCTTCTACAACAAAATTTATTACTTCTTTTATTTCATCTACGCCTCTATTATCTAATCTAATAAGCTTATCTATATGTTCAGCCCACATATTTAAATTAGGTTTTTTATATTTAGGGTCATTCTCTAATATTCCTTCATACAACATTTTACTTAGCCTGTATTCAATACTAGATTCGTCAAACTTATCCTTTGAAGTTTTGACACTATTATCATTGTTCTCATTATTATCATTATTGTTTGTGTGTTTCTGTGTCGCTTTTGCGTCGTTTTTGTGTCGTTTCTGTGTCGCTTTTGCGTCGTTTTTGCCTTTATTAATATCTTGGTAATCGTTGTAGTTAACTACTGTTAAGACTGTTTTTTTAGTGTCGCTTTTTACGACTAACATTTCATCTTCTTCTAACAGCTTTAAAAACGCCTTTACTTTCGTATTAGACCAACCCCATCTAGTACAAAGTTTCCTTATAGATGTTATTCTACTGCCTCTTTTAACTTCTTTTAACTCACTACCCAGCAATATTTTATTGTCTTTATGGTTTACCATTAAAAGTATATCTATCCAAGCTTGCCCTTTAGAGAAAGGTTTTTCTTGCCATACCCAATTGTCTTTTAATTGTCTGTGTATACTTATCCAACCACTCAATCACCTCACCTCAATTTTTCTTTAAAATAATTAACTCTTGACCTATCCTTAAATTTGTACTATCTAATTTATTTATTCTTTTTATGTTATCTATATATAGTCTCTTATCTTGTTCAGAACTTATATTCTCCCCTGCTATAGACCACAAAGTATCTCCAGCACTAACTGTATAAGATACTTTCTTATACTCTTTAAAACAAGTTTCATCACCTTTAACGGCATTTACAAAAACTATAAAGAGTAGTATAATAATAGCAAGGGAAAGTATATTTATTAAAAATTTTCTGCATCTTTTGTTCATTGTACTTTCCCCCTTGTAATGTGTTATACTTTAGTTAGATAATTTTACTTGATAGCTTTTCCTATGCCAGTAGGAAAGCTTTTTTTACTTTATAAGCATTTTAGATGCTTGTTGCATGTAATCATCTCTTGCATTTTCTGAAAGCCATTCTATATAACTTGTATCTACTGTTGCTATTTCTCCTAATGTTTTTCCACTATGTTTTCCAAATGTTACTTCAATTTTTTCTGCATCTTCACTTGAAAGGTTTTCTATTTTTTCAGCATTTTCAAATTGAGATTTTGTTTTTCGTGTCTTATCACCTTGTATATCTATGTCCTCCAAGTCTTGTGTAAATATATCTGAAAGACTTCCTACTAGTAATGCTGCATCAACCAAACTTCTTTTTTTTGCCATCTTTAAAATTGTATTATCTATAGTAAAAGGATCTTGTTTAATATATTTTCTTTCCTTACTATTACAGGACCCCATTCCTTCTGTGACAACTAAATCACCTTTAATCACCTTGCATTTAACCTGATACTGGAAGAATCCTTTTTCCCAATCTCTAGTACTATCTACTATGTCAAATTCACTTCTCAAGCCCATAAGCATTAAAAGTTTTTCTGCACCAGGTTTTAGCAATGTAGGTTTTTTTCCTGTTCCTGGTATAACTCCAAAATCATGATTTTGGTTCAAAGTTTCTTTAACTATTTTTTGAAACTGATTAATTTTAGCCATCGTATTTTGTATCTGACTCATTTCAACATTTTCAATTATTGAAAACTCCCTCTTGATGATTTCATTATTTTTGTTTTCCATATTATTCAGCCACCTTTATATTTATTTTTTCTTGCGGTTCTTCTACTTTTATACCTTCTATAACTTTGCCTTTATAAAGAACAACTTCTTCATAAAATTCAATCTTTCTTTCGATGTCTGTATCTATTATTTCACCGTCTGATTCATCTACAAATATTGCAGTAGAGTCGCCTAAAAATTTAATATTTTCATTTATTTCTCCATTTTCCATAAACACATTTGTTAATATTTGTACTTCTTTTTTAAGACTTGATTTGTCTAATTCTTCTTTAACTTTAATAAATTCTTTTATATTGTTTTCTTTTAAACTTTCAATTGTTTTTTCATTATCATAAATCCATTTTGGCTGTTGTTTTCTGCTAGATACTTTGCCATATGGAGTTGATATTTTAAACTTAGGATCTAGTTTCTTTTGTTCTAGATAGTATTCCATCAATAATCCTTCAAAGAAGCTTGTGCTTCTTTCTAATGATTTAATTTCACTATTCGCCCAATTTTTTATTCTTGTTATTTCTTCATTCATTAGTAAATTTATTTCTTTTTCTTTAGTCTTTATAGCTTGCATTTTCCTTAAAGCCCAATTAGCACTGTTAATATTATCTATTTTGAAACCTTCTCTTTCTTCCACTTCTGAAGCTTCTTCTAATTCATATTCTTTTAATTCATTCATCTATATTACCTCCCAAAATTCTCTTGTTAGTTTAATAAAGTCAGCTTCTGTTTTTTCTTCATCTGATATGATTTCTTCTAATTCTTCTTTTCTTGATCTAATTTCATTTAATTCTTCTTTTCTTGATCTAATTTCATTTAATCTCATCAATACATAATACATATCCTGCTCTATAAATTCCTTATCTCTTTTATCTTCTCTATTTATTTCTATTGAAAACTTTAACATTGTATATTTCCTCCCTTTTCTTCTTTTACTATATTTTGTATAGTTACTTATTCCTTTTTTTGTGATAAAATATAAGTAACAATAAGATTAATTCCTCTAATTGTGGACTTTATCAGTAAAAAAAATTTCTTCATACGTTTTACCAAATAAAATTAATATTTTGTCTATTTCACTTTTAGTAAAATCAAATTTACCATTTAATTTTCTGTTTAATGTAGTTACTCTAAGATCTAAATAATCGGCAACATATTGTTGAGTTAAACCATATTCTCTCATAATTCCTTTTAATTTATTTTGTTTTGACAACATTTGTTTCACCTCCTATAATTCCTCGTTTTGTGAACTTCCTTAATTACATTATATTACTCATATTGAGGAATGTCAAGTTTTTTTTATAAATTTTAACATATTTTTTCACAATTTGGGTAATAATGTTTTA
>Ga0208412_1001210_pt1 | contig 11077 bp, 9 predicted proteins | sample AntDeeMetag02WF4_FD_184758 | JGI IMG/M metagenome (GOLD analysis project Ga0208412, IMG submission 184758) | Saline lake microbial communities from Deep Lake, Antarctica - Antarctic Deep Lake Metagenome 02WF4 (SPAdes) (version 2) | ecosystem: Environmental > Aquatic > Non-marine Saline and... | reverse complement strand
CGCGACGCGCGCATCGCGCCCATCTACGAAGGCACCAACGGCATTCAGGCGCTGGATCTGGCCGGGCGCAAACTGCAGCGTGACGGCGGCCGCGCGCTTGGGGCGCTGCTGGACGAGTTGGATGACACCGCACGCGCTCTTGATGCACACCCGCAGCTTGCCGGTTTGGGCGCCGCCCTTGCCGCCGGCGGTGAGGATGCCCGGGCGGCTATGCGGCTGGTGCTGGAACAAGGGCAGGACGCGACCCGGGGCGCGGATGCCGTGCAGGCTTTCGCCACGCCGTTTCTGACCCTGCTTGGCCATGTGCTGTGCGCTTGGCAGATGGGCGAGGCAGCGCTTGTGGCGCAAGCGGCTATTGACGCCGGAGCGCGCGATCCGTTCTACGCGCAAAAGCGCACTAGCGCCGCGTTCGTGATCCGCCAATGGCTGCCCGAAGGGCGCGCCCAGCGCGCCGTGATTGACGCCGGCATGCAGTGCCTTGACGACTTTGACCCGCATCTGGGATAAACGTTATTCAATAAATGAAGGAAGTGTCATGAGTGAAAACGTGATTGATCTGCAGGAAAGCAACGGTATCGCACGGCTGACCGTTAACCGCCCCAAGGCGCTTAACGCGCTCAATAATGAGGTGCTTGAGGCGCTTGATGACGCGCTGGACACCCTTGAAGCCAATGCCCGGCTGCGCGCGGTGCTGCTGACCGGTGCGGGTGAGAAGGCCTTTATCGCCGGTGCCGACATTACCCAGATGCGCGAGCAGACGCCGCGCCAAGCGCAGGAATTCGCCCGCCGCGCGCTTGAGACCATCAAGCGGCTGGAGCGCCTGCCGGTGCCCGTCGTGGCGCTGGTTAACGGCTTTTGCCTGGGCGGCGGCTGCGAGTTGGCGCTGGCCTGCGACTGGGCGGTGGCAAGCGACAACGCGCTGTTCGGCCAACCAGAGGTGCAGCTGGGTATCATTCCCGGTTTTGGCGGCACCCAGCGTCTGCCGCGCCGCGTGGGGCCTGCCATGGCGCTGGACCTGATTACCACCGGACGCAAGATTGACGCCGCTGAAGCGCTGCGCATCGGGTTGGTCAACCGCGTGATGCCCCAGGCCGAACTTGACACCTACGCTGATGAGCTAGCAGGCCAGCTTGCCGGCAACGGCCCGCAGGCCATAGGTGCTGCCAAGCGCGCCCTGTATGACGGGTTGGAGCAGGATATAGACAGTGCGCTGGCGCTGGAAACCAGCCTCTTTGCGCTGTGTTTTGCCGGCGACGAACAGGCTGAAGGCATGGCGGCTTTTGTCGAGAAACGCCCCGCCAGTTTTTGAGCAGGCTAACGACTTTTTGGCCCGTTCATGATTTACTGGCGTGTTTTCACCCTCAAGGAATAAGGCATGCTCCGACTCAGCCCTCGCCCCTATAGCGTATGGCGCGTTTTCCCTTTGGCGATGGCGGCGGGGCTGGTGCCGTTCGCCGCGCATGCCGCTGATGAAGCGCTCAGTCTGGACGTGGCCAACGACGGCATGATCAGCAATGACGACGGCCACTACACCAGCGGCGTCACGTTTGAGCTGGCATTTACGCCCGGGCAAACGCACTGGACGCAGCGGCTGGCCCGGGCGCTGCCTGACGCGCTGATCAAGCACGCCGACGGTGCGCAATACCGCCTGGCGCATCAGATTTATACGCCCAACAACATCGAAACGTCTGAACTGATCGAAGACGACCGCCCCTATGCGGGGCTGGTTTACGGTGGCGTGTCGCTGTACGGCGCAAAGCCCACCGCAAAAGGGCATACCGCCACCGACCTGCATCTGGACGTGGGCATGGTCGGCACGTCTTCACTCGCCGACAGCATTCAGCAGGAAGTTCACCGCCTCACCGACAGTGACCGGCCTCGGGGGTGGGATAACCAGCTCCACGACGAGGCCATCGTCAATCTGGGCGTGCGCCGCCAGTGGTGGCACGAGGTGCCGCTGTCCGGCAAGCAGCTGGCCTTTGGCCCCAACGCCAGCGCGGCGCTGGGTAACCTTTACACCTATGCCAGCGCCGGCTATAGCGTGCGCTTCGGCGACGCGGCCCGAAGCGTGCCGAGCCTGACGCCAAACCCCGCCAGCAGCGCGGGGTTTACCGCCGCGGGTGGCTTTCGCTGGTACGTGTTTGCCGGGGTCGAAGGCTATTACATGGCGCACAACCTGCTGCTTGATGGCAACACCTTCGCAAGCAGCCATTCGGTCGACCGGCGCGAGTGGGTCGGCGATGTGTCCGCCGGCTTTGCCCTGGCATGGGAAGATTGGCAGATGAGCTTCGCCGCCCTGCAGCGCAGCGACGAGTTCCGTGGCCAGCAAGACCCCGACAAGTTCGCCGCGCTGACGCTGACCAAAATGCTCTAACCGATCTTGTCCTGGGTCTTGTGCTCGAAGTCGCTGGCGTCGTGGCGCTCCAGCAGCTGCTCGTGGGGCTCGCCGAAGGAGCGGTTGACCATGCAGCCACGCTTGACCGCAGGGCGTTCGGCAATCTCTCGAGCCCAGCGCATGACGTGTTGGTATTCATGGGTCTGTAAAAACTCGGCGGCGTCGTAAACGCGCCCTAGCACAAGCTGGCCGAACCACGCCCAGTTGGCGATATCGGCGATGCTGTAATCGTCGCCGTTAAGGTAGCGCGTTTCGGCAAGGCGTCGGTTGAGCACGTCGAGCAGGCGCTTGGTTTCCATGGCGTAGCGGTCGATGGGATATTTGAGCGCCTCGGGCGCGTAGGCGTAAAAGTGGCCGAAGCCGCCGCCGACAAACGGCGCGCTGCCCATCTGCCAGAATAGCCAGTTAAGCGTTTCGGTGCGCGGCGCGTGCGCCTTGGGCAACAGTGCGTCGAACTGTTCGGCCAGATACAGCAGGATGGCGCCGGACTCGAACACGCGCACCGGTGCGTCCTGGCCGTGGTCAAACAGCGCGGGAATCTTGGAGTTGGGGTTGGCCTTAACAAAGCCGCTGCCAAACTGCTCGCCCTCGCCGATATCCACAAGCCAGGCGTCGTATTCGGCGTTGTGGCCAAGCGCCAGCAGCTCTTCAAACATGATGCCGGCCTTGACCCCGTTAGGCGTGGCGAGCGAATACAGCTGAAAGCGATGCTCGCCGACCGGCAGCGTCTTATCATGGGTGGCGCCCGCGACCGGGCGGTTGGTGCCGGCAAATTTGCCGCCGTTGCCGGCTTCCCATTGCCATACGCGGGGCAGCGTGTAAGACGTATTGCTCATCGTATTCTCCTGTTGAAGGTGTCGGGGCAGCGTTAAAGGCATAACATACGCCTGCAAAAGCCGCAAAAAAGGGTAAAGCGATGCGCATTGATCAGCTGTACTGTTATCCGGTGAAGTCGCTGCAGGGCATTGCCTTGGACGAAGCCTGTGTGACTCGCCGCGGCCTTTCCATGGATCGGTGCTGGATGCTGGTGGATACGCAGCAGCGCTTTGTCACCCAGCGGCAAAGACCCGCGCTTGCCACCGTGGGCGTGGTGCTGACGGCGGAGGCGCTGGTGCTTTCCCACGCCGGCTGCGCGCCGCTTTATGTGCCGCTTTCACCGCCCGCGAGCAAGCTACGCATGGTTAGCGTCTGGCAGGATCACTGCAAGGCGTACCCGGAAAGCACGGACGTCTCGCGCTGGTTTGAGGCGGCGCTTGGCGAACAGGGCAAAGGGCTTACGCTAGTGCGCTTTGCGCGCGAATTTTCCCGCGCGGTAGAACCGGGTTTTTTAGGCGGCGAGTCAGCGCACACGCATTTTGCCGACGGCTATCCGTTTCTGCTGACCACCACCGGCTCGCTTGAAAGGCTTAACGAGGCGCTCAAGGCCAACGGGCATGCGCCGGTGCCGATGAACCGCTTTCGCCCCAATATCGTCGTCAGGACGGCGTCCGCTTGGGCGGAAGACGGCTGGCACACGCTGAAAACGGAGCAAGACACGCTTGCCTGGACGCTGCGTAAGCCCAGCCAGCGCTGCAAGATTACCACGATAGATCAGCTCACTGCGGCCATTCCCGCGCCGGGCGAACCGCTGAAAACCCTGCTGGCGCTCAACTCTCAGCCACACCTGAAAGGCGCGCACTTTGGCCAGAACGCGACGCTTACCCGAGGCGACGGCGAATGGCTGCGCGTGGGTGAGGCCATGCGCGCGGCGCCTGCCATAGAAAAGTGAGCGGCGCGCCGGTGTGCAGCGTTTAACCAAGCTGTCTTGCTCGAGCTATCTTGATCGGGCTATCTTGATAAAGCCGCGCCTTCGCTTCAGGATGGCTGTCCCCGACGACGTTCGTTCAAGAGCGTTATCGCTTCAATAATGCTAACAGGAGTATCGGTATGGATCGCAACGCAAGTGCACATTGGGAAGGCGGAATCAAAGACGGCCAGGGCACGGTATCAAGCGAGAGCGGTGTTCTTGACGCTCGCCCGTACAACTTTAGCCAGCGTTTTGAAGATGCCAAGGGCACCAATCCCGAAGAGCTGATCGCCGCTGCCCACGCCAGCTGTTTTTCCATGGCGCTGTCGCTGGTACTCGGCGAAGCGGGCTTCACGCCTGACGCCGTTGACACCCAGGCGAAAGTTACTATTCAGGAATGCGAAGGCGGCTTTGAAATTCCGGCCATTCACCTGGACGTAACGGCAACCGTGCCGGGCGCCGACGACGCAGCGTTCCAGAAAGCCGCAGAAGGCGCCAAAGAAGGCTGCCCCGTTTCCAAGCTGTTTAACGCCAACATCACCATGAGCGCGACGCTGAAAAACGCTTAAGTACTGTGTGCACGTTATCGATAAGCAGTAGAAAATAAGGCCCTGACTCAGTCGGGGCTTTTTCTTATCCGCTACCGGACGGTCAACATCGCTTGAGTATGCCGCTGGGGCGGCGGGAAAGGTCAATATCCATGCCGAAACCTGCGGCCAGCAGCTCGACCAGCATCATGGCTGATAACCCCCAGATGACGTAGTTGCCAACGCGATAGCTGGGCACATAGTAAGTATGGCCGTCGGCTTTAATCACGTCGGTGTGGGTGCGTCGGTCGTCGAGAAAATACGTAAGCGGAACCTCAAAAATAGCGTCGAGCTCGTTAGGTTCTGCCTTGAGAGGTAAATCAGGGGGAATAACGCCCACCCACGGCGTGACCTGCAGGCCGTGCAGCGAGACCACATCAGACAGCTGGCCAAACGCCTGTACCCGCCCGGGCGCCAGCGCAATTTCTTCCTCGGCCTCGCGCAACGCGGTGGTGTAAAGGTCACGGTCGCCGGGGTCGCGCTTGCCGCCGGGAAATGCCACCTGGCCGCGGTGGGTCACCATGTGACGTGCCCGGCGCGTAAATAAAAGCGTAGGAGTCGCGCGGTTGACGATGGGTAAAAGCACGGCCGCCTGCGGTAGTCCCAGGTGGGCCAATGTGTGCGGGCGGTATGTTTGCAGCCGTTCGTGCAGCGTGTCTAGCATGGAGGGTGAGTCTCACATTAAGGCTTATATATCGGCTAGCTGCCAGACGTCATAAGCCGGCTCTTCATACGGGTGGACGAGCCTTAGTGCAGCAACGGCGGCGTGAATCAGTTCGTCGTGGCAAACCAGCTCCACCTTTAGCTCGTCGACGTGGGTAAGCGTATCAACACGGCCAATATGCGGCTCGGCGCCTGTCAGCGGGTGAAATTGCTCCGTGCCGCGGGTTTGAAAACAACACGCCGCGTAGTTGCCCAAGCGTCCTGCACCCGTTGCAAATATAGCGTCCTTGACGCTTTGTGCAGCGTCAAGCGGAACAAAAAAAGCCAGCTTGTACATAAAATCTCCAGTGCGGGATGATAATTCACGCTATCTTGCCAACTATCTTGCCAAATAGTTCACGCAAAAAGCGACATGCTTGGCCAATACTCGGCGTCGCACTCAAAAAACGTGTAAAGCGCTGTGCTTAAGACGATAGCATGCGACAATGTATGTAAGTTATCGCTATGTATACGACAGCGATATGCACCGTCTTTAATGACCGATTTGTAATGAGGAGCATGCCATGCTGCGACAGCCCTTTTCTTCTGCCCTAATCTCGGCGCGTCGTGCGCTTTTGCCATCGCTGGTGGCGGCTGCGTGGGCGATGCCTGCATGGTCGGCGGATCTTTTGACGATTACCCAGGACGCGCTAAATAACAACGCCGCGCTAGGGTCCGCGCAGGCGGTAACGCGTAGCACCAAAGCCGCGCGCGATGCTGAGCAGGGCAATCTGCTGCCGCAAATTAACGCCAAGGGCAACGTGGCGCATAGCGAACAGTTTGAGCGCCAGAGCCACCAGAGCCGCCAGGGGCCGGCGGGCGCTGAGGATGATAGCGTCAACCGCGTAAGCGTAACGCTTGAAGCCACCCAGGCGTTGTTCGATGCCATCAACAGCCGCCAAGTGACAAAGGCCGAACGCCAGATCGACCAGCAGCTGTATCAGCTGGCGGCGACCGAGCAGGATGTGCTGATCAACGTGGCCTCGGCCTACTTTGAAATACTGCGCGCCCACGAGATCTTAGAAGCGCGCCGCGCGCAAGAACGCGCCATTGGCCGCCAGCTGGAACAAGCCCAAGAACAGTTTGACGTGGGGCTAATCGCGATTACCGAGGTAGAAGAAGCCCAAGCGCGGTTTGACCAGTCGCGGGCAGAACGCATTGCCGCACAAAGCGACCTTCAGGTCAGCTTTGAGGCCCTTGAGCGCTTGACCGGCACGCGCTACTTAAGCATCGATGCGCTAGGCGAGGACGTGCCCGTTGAGCCGCCGATGCCTAACGATCGCCATCGCTGGGTAGAGCTGGCGGTAGAAAAAAACCCCACGGTGCTGGCAAGCCAGGCCGGCGTTGACGTCAGCCAGAGCAACGTCGATATTGCCCGCGCTAACCGATTGCCGACGGTCAACGCCTTCGCCAATTACAACTACGATGACAACGACGCCGACGGCGTGGATGACTATAACTCTGATGGCCAAGTAGGCGTTCAGGTGAGCCTGCCCCTTTATACCGGCGGCACGACGACGGCAGTGATTCGTCAGAACACCTATCTGCTGGAATCCAGCCAGTACGACTTTGAAGATCAGCGCCGTGAAACCGTACAACAAGTGCGTTCGCGCTATACCCAGGTCAGCAACAACGTGTCCACCGTTGAAGCTCGCCGCCAGGCGATTGTGTCCAACCAAAGCGCGTTGGACGCTACCCGCGCCGGCTATGAGGTGGGCACGCGTAATATCGTTGACGTGCTGGATGCCGAGCAGAATCTCTACAATGCCATGGCCGACTATGCCAGCGCTCGCTACGACTACGTGATCAACCTGCTTGCGTTGCGCCAGCAGGCGGGCGTGCTCGACGTGGCCGCGTTGGAAAAGGTCAACGGCTGGCTGGGACAAGACAGCGTCAGCTTCACCCTGCCCGAAGAAGACGCCGACAGCGTCACCCGGATTGGCAAACGCCCCACGCGGGAACAGTAAATCGGGTAATAGCCGCCGTCTGGCGTAAGCAGCGGCAGGTTCGGTATGAAAACGCCTCCATGTTTACATTCATGCGTGTATGGTTGTAGGCTGCGCACATTCTGCCAGGGCGTTAACGGATAAAGGACACCATGAAAACGATGTTAAGTAGAGTCAGCCGATTGGCGCTGGCCATGGGGGTCAGCGTGATGCTGGTAGCCTGTGGTGACGACCAGCCGGCGCAGAGCGAGAAGACCGCCGGTGAACAGAAAAGCAAGCCTCGCCCCGTTGAGGTCACCACCATTGAGCGCCAAGACATCGCGTTGGATAAATCCTATCCGGCGTTTCTGCGCAGCGACGATGAAGTGACCCTGGTGGCGCGGGTTACCGGCCTGTTAGAGAAAAGACTGTTTGAGCCGGGTGAAACGGTCGAGAAGGGCGATACGCTTTATAACATCGAGCCCGATCGCTATCAGACCGCAGTGAATCAACGTAAGGCAGACCTGCAAAGCGCGCAAGCCCAACTGTCGCGTGCCCAGCGCGATTCCCAGCGCTTTGAGCGTTTGCTGAGCCAGAACTCGGTAAGCCGTCAGCAGTATGATCAGGCATTGGCCGACCGGCGCGTGGCCCAGGCAAGCGTTGCCCAGGCATCAGCCGCGCTTGAAAGTGCCAACATTGATCTGAACTACGCCGAGGTAACGGCGCCGGTGTCGGGCATGATCAGCCTGAGCATGGTCAACGTGGGTAATCTGGTGAATTCGGGCACCGAACTGGCCACTATCACGCCGATCGACCCGCTGGAAGTACGCTTTCAGTTGCCCCAGCGCGATGCCTTTGAGCTGCGCCGCCAGCTAAGCGACGGCACCAAGATTGAGAGTATTCGTACCTCGCTTGAACTGCCCGACGGCGCTGCTGATCTGACGGGCCATCTGGACTTTCTCGGCGCCAGAGTAGACGAGACCACCAGCACCGTGCAGGCCAACGCCAGCTTTAAAAATCCCGATGGCAGCGTGCTGCCCGGCCAGTACGTGCGCGTGCACATTGAAGGGCTGAAGCGCTATGACGTGCTTGCCGTGCCGGAGATTGCCCTGACCCAAGGGCTGATGGGGCCGCAGGTATTCGTGCTTGACGACGATAACGCCGCCCGGGCGCGCACTGTGGAGCTGGGCGAGCTGGCCGGCCCCTGGCAGGTGCTGCGCGACGGCATACAGGACGGTGATCGGGTGGTGGTAGGTGACCCTTCTGACCTCAAACCGGGTACGTCGGTCAAGCCGCAGCCGTTTGACGGCGATGCCGAAGCCTTGATGCAAGAGAAGCAAGAAGAACAGCAAGAGACAAAGAAAGAAGCACAGGAAGAGCAGCAACAGGCGCAGGGCGAAGGAGCCAATAAGGCATCCGGCACTGATGATGAGCCCTCAGCCGCGTCGGATGAAGAGGACGCGTCGTAATGAATTTTTCTAACTTCTTTATCAAAAGGCCGATTTTTGCCACGGTTATCGCGATTATTTTAACGATAATCGGGGTCATGAGCATGCGCGTGCTGCCGATCGAGCAGTACCCAAGCATTGTGCCGCCGACCGTCTCGGTTAGCGCGCAGTTCCCCGGTGCCGACGCTGAAACGGTAGCGCAAACGGTGGCCGCACCGCTTGCCGAGTCGATCAACGGCGTCGAGAACATGCTCTATATGACCTCGACCAGTGCCGATAACGGCTCAATGAGCTTAAGCATTGCGTTTGATATCGGTAGCGATGGTGATATCAATACCATCAACGTCAATAACCGGGTGCAAGGCGCGTTGTCGAGCCTGCCTGAGGCGGTGCAGTCTCAAGGTGTCAAGGTCGAGCTTAAGTCCAGCTCGATTCTGCTGCTGGTCTCGCTGATTTCGCCCGAAGACGACTACGATCGCGTCTACCTACAGAACTACGCCACGCTCAACATTCTTGGTGAGCTGCGCCAGGTGACGGGTGTGGGCGATGCCGAAGTGCTTGGCGGCGGCGAGTTTGCCATGCGCATCTGGATGGACCCGAACAAACTGTCGCAGTACGACCTGACGCCGGCCGAAGTGGCGTCGGCTATTCGCGCCCAGAATACCGAGGTGCCGGCGGGTAGTCTGGCGGCGACCCCGCAGAGCGAGCCGCGGGCGTTTACCTATACCATTACCGCGGGCGGTCGCCTCAACAACGTTGACGATTTCCGCGATATTGCCTTGCGCACCAACCCCGACGGCTCGTCGCTGAACCTGGATGATGTGGCGCGTATCGAGCTGGGTGCCTCGTTCTATGGCGTTGAGGCGCGGCTGAATGGCGGCACGATGGCGCCGATCATCATCAACCAGCAGCCGGGGGCCAATGCCCTTGAAACCGCAGCGGCGGTCAAGGAGACGATGAAGGAGTTGGAAGGCCGTTTTCCTGAAGGGATGGACTACGTGGTGCCCTACGACACCACGCTGTTTATCGATGCCTCGGTAGAAACGGTGCTGCACACTTTCATCGAAGCGTTTCTGATCGTCGGCGTGATTCTGTTTATCTTCCTGCAGAATTGGCGCTTTACGGTCATTGCCATGTCGGTGGTGCCGGTGTCGGTACTCGCGACCTTTGCCGGTTTTTACCTGTTCGGCTTTTCGATCAACCTGTTAACGCTGTTTGCGCTGGTGCTCTCCATAGGCATCGTGGTGGATGATGCCATTCTGGTGGTGGAAAACGTCGAACGGGTGTTAAGCGAAGAAGATCTCAGCGTCACGCAGGCGACCATTCGCGCTATGCAGGAAGTCGGCGGGCCGATTATGGCCACCTCGCTGATTATGGCGGCTATTTTTATCCCCGTGGCCTTTTTGGGTGGTTTTACCGGCCAGATTTATCAGCAGTTCGCCTTGACGGTAGCCCTTTCGGTGGGCTTCTCGGCGCTGATGGCGCTGACTTTTACCCCGGCGATGTCGGCGATTTTCATCAAGAACCAAAAAGACACCGAAGAAACCAAGCTGATGCGCGCGCTGCATACGCCATTTCGCCTGTTTGACCGCCTGTTTGCGGGCATTACCGCGGCGTATATGGCCGCCGTTAAAGTGTTGGTGCGCTTTTGGGGGCTTGCGCTGCTGCTTACGGTACTGGTTTGCGGGGCGACCTGGTGGCTGTATGAAACGACGCCGACCACGCTGGTGCCGGAAACCGACCAGGGCCTCGTGCTGGCCAGCATCTCGCTGCCCGATTCCGCGTCGCTGGCCCGTACACGGGACTATATGTCGCGACTTTCCGAGCGCATCGAGAATATTCCCGGCGTGTCGTACTCCTCAGCGATCGCCGGCTACGATATTCTGTCAGGCGCGGTTAATACCGCTCGCGGCATCATGTTTATCAGCATGGAGCTCTGGGCCGATCGCGACCTGACCGCCAGTGAGTTGGTCGGGCGTATTATGCAAATAGGCGGTGAGGTAGATGGTGGCTCGGCGATGGCGTTTAACGTCCCGCCGATTATCGGACTTTCCACCACCGGCGGCTTTACTGGCTATCTGCAGTCCTTTGACGGGGCGTCTTCCCAAGAGCTTTATCAGGCCTCGTTGAAGGTCATGCAGGCCGCTAATGAGGACCCCGGGTTAAATCAGGTCTTTACCACCTTTAACGTCAACGTGCCGGGGTATCGCGCGGAGATCGACAAGCAAAAGGCG
>Ga0208412_1001209_pt1 | contig 11077 bp, 10 predicted proteins | sample AntDeeMetag02WF4_FD_184758 | JGI IMG/M metagenome (GOLD analysis project Ga0208412, IMG submission 184758) | Saline lake microbial communities from Deep Lake, Antarctica - Antarctic Deep Lake Metagenome 02WF4 (SPAdes) (version 2) | ecosystem: Environmental > Aquatic > Non-marine Saline and... | reverse complement strand
ACAATCCTCGTGGAGGAACTGTTCGAGTGACTTCAGAATCGGTGGTCCACAGGCCGCGGCTTTACGGGTTTGGACGTGCCGAGAACGGCCACCTCGGTCGCCAGTGTCTTCTGCCGAGTAGCTATTGTCTCGGCCACTACCCTAGCTGATAAGTGCGCCGTTCCGTTACTGATATCAAATGGCGAATCCAGACACGGTCTTGCTCCGTCATCGGGGAGCGACCTTCGACGAGGAGGTGCTCGGCCGCGTGCTGGCCGCATCGACCGATCTAAAGGCGGAAATCGTCATTGAGCCCGACGCCACTAGGAGACTCGATACACTCCGACACGAATACCGCCGAAGTGGCGCAATCGGGTTGCTGGATTCGCTCGCGTACAGGGTCTTCTATCGGTTACGACTCAAGGAGAAGGAGACGCCGAAGCTAGACGCGCTCGTCGACGAATTCGTCGAACAATACGCCGATCCATCCGTTCCGAAGTACAGAGTCCAGGATCCGAATGGCGACGAGATGACGGCCATCCTCGCCGACCTGGAGCCGGAAATGATGGTGGCTCGATGCAAGGTCCTGCTCTCCGAAGCGGTATTCAGTAGTCCGACACATGGCACATTCGTCATTCATCCAGGTATCTGTCCGGAGTACCGCAACCAGCACGGCTGTTTCTGGGCTCTTGCGAACGGCGACGACGATCGGGTTGGATACTCACTCATCCGTATCGACGAGGGGATCGATACGGGTGATATCCTCGCACAAGACGGAACGACGTTCGACCCATGTAACGACGAGCACGCGTACATCCAGCAGAAGGTCGTCGCAGACAACGTAGAGGAGATAGTCGGGACGTTAGATGCCGTCGCCGAGGGCGAGGTTGAACCAATCGAAACCCGAGGTAGAAATTCAGCGCTCTGGGGCATGCCGAAGCTAAGCGCGTGGACGACGTGGAAGCGCCGCGTTCGTCGGTTCGAGATTGACCAATGGAACTCGTCGAATCAATGAGCGTGTTACCCTGGAACTGGAATGGAAGCACTAGCGTCGCACTCCTCTATCACGATGTCGTTTCGCGCGAGGCGACCGACACCTCCGGCGTTGTTACCGAAGGGTCCTGGCGATACAAACTGTCGCCTGCGGCATTCGAAGCGCATCTCCGTCTCATTGACGAGTCCGATTTCACCCCTAGGCTCGTTGGTGACGAACCGGAACGGCGGTCCGTCTACTTTACATTCGACGACGGCGGGCGAACCGCAACAACGGCAGCGACGTTGCTGGAGAAATACGGCTTCAAAGGCCACTTCTTCATCATCACGGACCGCATCGGTAAGACGGGCTATCTTGAATGGGACCAAGTTGAGGCACTCAGCGATGCCGGCCACGTCGTCGGCAGCCACACGGTGAGCCACGCCAATTTGCTGACCGCTGATCCGGAACGGCGACGGCACGAACTTGCCGCCTCGAAGAGTACCATCGAATCGCGGCTTGGCACCTGTCGGTCGGTCTCGATCCCGCGCGGGGCACACGACAAGTCGGTTATCGCAGCCGCCAGCGACATAGGTTATGAGTTCGTCTTCACCTCGGATCCACGCCGGCTCGGGGATGGAACCCTTCCGTCTAGGATTGGACGCTGGAACATCTGGCACGATACCGGGACTGAGGAGTTGATGAAAATACTTCAGGGGTCTCCGGCATATTTCCTGAAGACAAGTGGGCGATGGGAACTGATGCAGTTCCTCAAGCGCCGTATCGGCCACCAGCGCTTCATCGAAATTCGAGACATGCTTCTCTGAGAGACGGGCCCATTCTCCTTCTCAAAACAGTGCTGACGGGTCGCTTGGACGGACTTATCATTACCGCCGGCTTATGGACCGTGTTAGGGAACGGCTGCTTAACAACCCTGAGGTACCCTATCTATCTTGTTGCGAGACCTGGAAAAATATCTGACAATTGGACATTTGCCCTTCCTATTCAAATACTGAAACATGCTTTTTGACCGCGTTCTCCAATACAGAACGAGAAAGTCTACCGCTCACTGAGAAAATGCATACCCAATCTTTCATGGTGTTCTCTGATACGGATGGCACCCTCGGTGTCCCACAGCGTTTATTACCCCAATACGACCTCAACAAACCAATGGGAATCGGCTGGCGGTACCGAGTTCTTGCCATTGCGGGGGCAGTCGTGCTTATCACCGTCGCCGTCACGTTCGCGAATCATCCCCTCATCCAAGCGTTTGTCACCTCTTTACCCGTCCTTGACAACCTCCAAACAGTCACGAAGACCAACGGCGACCTTGTTGATGAGGTCCTGACGACACTCCTAATCTCGCTTGGGGCACTATGGCCGCTGTTCAAACCCCAGCCACGCCGCATTCTGGACACGATAGCCCTCACACATAAGCGAGTCTTCCTTGCGGCCACATTGCTCGCGACGATCGGCTACGCGGACTGGTCCACGCGCCTTCCGCGAACGACACTCATCGCGACGAGTAGCATCCTCGCTCTCGTCCTCCCACTCTGGTTCGTCTACATACGGCGACGTCCACTTGCGCCCTCCCGAGCTATCATCGTCGGCGACGACCGATCGACGATTCAGGAACTGTACAACGTTGCGGACTTTCCGATACTCGGACACATCTCTCCACCGAATGTACAAGTTTCGGACGAGCCGACGATCACCGCTCACCTCACCGACGGCGGCGTTACGGCTGAAACCGAAACGTCGCTGACGCGGTTGGGTGGCCTCTCACAGATCAGGGACGTCTTCCTGGAACACGACGTCGATACCGTGTTACTGGGATTCGATAGACCTGATCGCGAAGAGTTCTTCGGGACGCTCTCGACGTGTCACCGGCACGGCGTCCGGGCTCTCGTCCACCGCGAGCACGCGGAGAGCGTGCTCGTTGCCGATGCGACAGGCGACGAACTTGTCGACACCGACTTGGAACCCTGGGACTGGCAGGACTACGTCGTGAAGCGGTTGTTCGATTTTTCCTTTGCTGCAGTCGGTCTTCTCGCACTCTCGCCATTCATCGTGCTGATCGCCGTCGGTATCAAACTCGACTCCCCTGGACCGGTTCTGTACAGCCAACGTCGAACAGCGGAGTTCGGGGAGACGTTTACCATCTACAAGTTCCGCAGTATGGTCGCACACGCGGAATCGGGGACGGGTGCAGTTCTCAGTCAGGACGACGCCGGCGGCGTCGACCCGCGCGTGACGCGAATGGGGAAGGTACTCCGGAAGACGCACCTCGACGAGATACCACAGCTCTGGTCCGTACTCGTAGGTGATATGAGCGTCGTCGGGCCACGTCCGGAACGGCCCGAACTCGACGCGAACATCGAATCCAACGTCGACGAGTGGCGCAGCCGCTGGTTCGTCAAGCCCGGCCTCACCGGTCTTGCCCAGATCAACGGCGTCACGGGCCACAATCCCGAACGGAAGCTCCGCTACGACATCGAGTACATCCGCCAGCAATCGTTCTGGTTCGACCTGAAGATCGTCACCCGACAGATCTACGGCGTCGTCGTAGACGCTGCGTCCATCATCTTCGGCTGGCCGAACGAAGACGAGGTGTAACTGCGACGCGCAATTTAAACTGTGTCGAAATAGGGCTTTCCGCCGGATACCAGCAAGTCGACCGAAGAAACTCCTGGTGGACTGAAAGGGCGAGGCGTGGTCGACGAAGTCCGACGAAGTAAGCACCGAACGGAGTGAAGAGCGCAGCGAGTCGCACGAGTCGAGCGCGCCGAGGGCTTTCTACGTGTTTGCGGTACTGTAACGACTGCAATTCTTCTTGCTACACCACTCTCCCCTGCCTCTCGAACACAACGACTTTCACGGGCTACTCCAACCAAACTCGTAATGGAGATACTCGACGAAAAGGGGCGCCTGTTCGGCGTCGTCAACGTCGTCGACGCCCTGGTCGTGCTGCTGGTCCTCGCCGTCGTCGCTGCGGGCGCCGCGCTGGTCCTGGGTTCGGATTCCACCCCGGACGACTCCGGCGAACCGGACCTCGCGAGCACTCACGCAACCCTCGACCTAGGCACGCAACCGGAGTACATCCTCGCCCAGCTCGAGGAGGGAGACACCTACTCGCCAGGGGGAACTGACAATCTCACGATCACCGACGTCCGCCTCGAACCGCGAACGAACGGCGACACCGCGGCCGTCGTCCGCGTAGAACTCGAGACCGAACTCGGCGACGACGACACCATACAGTACGACGGCGCGCCGCCGCGACTCGGCCGCACCCTCCAGGTCGTCACCGACGAGTACCTGGTCGAGGGAACCATCACCGACACGGGCGACGAGTCGGCCATCCAGACCACCGAGCGCGAGGTCCTCACAGTGACCACCGTGGACGCCGAAACGGCGGCGAATATCGACGAGGGCGACACCTTCACGCTCCGGGAGCGCACGCTCGCGGCGGTCGAGTCAGTCAACGTCTACGGGACGGACTCGCCGGACGAGAAACGTGTGTTCCTCGGGCTCACCCTGGACGCGCGCCAGACGGAGAACGCCGCACACTTCGCGGGCAAGCGCATCTCTGAGGGGGCGTCGATCCCCTTCCGGACGAGTGAGTACGACCTCACGGGCGAGATCCGACGCGTCGGGACCACCGAACCTCGCGGCGACGCTGCCACTCGAACCGTCACGCTTCGGATTGAGAACGCCAGTCCCGAGTTCGCCGACGCCATCGAGCCCGGAATGACGGAGTCGGTGAACGGGGTCACCGTCGCCGCGGTGACCGACGTCGACCGGACGGCCGCGACGCGAGTGCTGACGACCGAAGACGGCGACCTGTACGAGCGCAACCATCCGCGAAACGTGGACGTCACACTCACCGCCGATCTGGCCGTTCGCGAGACGCCCGCTGGGGTCACGTTCAAGGGCCAGACGATCCAGTACCGGAGCAGGGTCACGCTCGACCTGGGCACTGTCACCGTCCGGGCGACGGTGGCGTCCCTGTAAGCAATGACCGAACGCACGTCCCTCACGGAGACGAGCCGGGTGGCAGCGACGACCGAGCGCGCGCTCGATAACTCCCGCGTCGTCGCGGCCCTTCGCGCGCCGTTCCGGGAGGGGTCACGTCCCGTCAGGACCGCACAGTGGTCCGGCGACGTCGTCAGGTACTCGTACCTCTTCAGGTGGCTCACCGCCGAACCCGAGCCCGACGTCGTCGTCATCGACCTCCGGGAGACGTGGACCGTCGGCCCCGTCATCGCCGTCATCGACTGGCTCGTCCCCCACGGTCTCCGGATGTGGCAGGGCTCGACCGCCAAACGGGTCCTCGACCGGACCGCGACCGCGTTCCGGGACGCCCCGGTCCGTTTGACGAGCATCGTCGTCCTGGGCGTCGTCCTCCTCCGCCTCGCACTCACCATGGGGAGCGCGGGCACCGTCTCGCTCGTCGCCCACCTCTTCGTCGCCGCCCTCGCCATCGTCGGCCTGCGCGTCGACTGGACGTGGGAGGAACTCGAAGCGAGCAAGGCCGGCCGGCTCGCGGCGGCGCTGTTCGTTCCGCCCGAGCCGCCAGAGGACGTGGATTGAGCCTCTGCCGGATCAAAATCGGTCTCGGCCTTTTCCTCGAGAGACGCAGGGCTGGGATCGACGATGACCTTCAGCAGAAACGATTATTCGTTCGGTAGGTGATACCTCTCTCTGTGGCCGACGACGTCGAATATCCCTCGGTCGAACTCGTAGTCGATCTCCACGAGCAAGTCGTCGCGGAAGGCGACGCCACGGAAGCCGGAGTTCGGTCGGCGGACGCGATCGGATCCGCGTTACAGTACGTATCGGAGGGATTCTTCGGCGAAGTGCCGGAATCGATCCACGAAAAGGCCGTCCATCTGATGCGCCTACTCGTCGCGGACCATCCATTCGTCGACGGCAACAAGCGCACCGCACTCCGGTCGGTGGTCGTCCTCTGCATGCTAAACAGGTACGTGTTCGAATACGGCCACGAAATGCGAGCACTACTCCATCGGTTCGCGACCGAGGAAGCCGACGTTGACGTCAAGACGACAGTTATCTACTTCCGTGCCTGCGCTCGTCGCAACAGAGAAATTGATCCGTCTGCTACCTCTCGATCGGCGATGGCGTCAAGCACCGATTCCACGACGGCTGTCGACGACGAAGTCCGCCAGCTGTATGAGCGGCATCAATCCGCCGAGAGCGACGAGGAACGATACGAAATCACCCTCGAAATGGGCAAACTCGACGGGCGACGTCACGCGGATATTTATGAAGCCCTCGAAGACGAGTAGGTGTTCACTCGGTCTTGTCTGGTGAAGCGGATACGGCGCAGTGGGTTCTCTCTCGGCCGGGAAGAGTCCTCACCGAAGGTGGTGACCAGTCCCCGAAAAACTGTCCAGCTTCTGTGACTGCTCGACTCAAACTGTTATCGGTGGAAAGATAACTATATCTAGAAAGTCCGGCGAAAATCTAATAGCGGTGGGTGCAATACCGATAACTAGCGATGATGGAGCTCGTGGACGAGACCGCAGCGAAGATCATGCTTGTGATCCGGCCGGGGGATTCGATCCGGCGGGTCGCACAGAAGGTCGACAGCTCGTATTCGTGGGTCTACGACTGGATCGAGCGACTGGAGGGCGCGGGCTTCATCAGGCGTGACGACGGCGTCTACGTCGAGGACTACGCCGTCAGAGACCGCTACTACGAGATGGTCGCAGCGCTCTCTCGAGCTGTCGGGCCGTCGATCGAAGACGGGTACATCGTGCCCCACTTTTCCGGACTGCCGTTCGCATACACACGGATCGATAGCGTCTACGTCTGGACCCACGGTGGCTATCAGATTGCGCGGGGTCACGACGACTATCCGATCTTCATGCAAGTTCGGGACCAGGACGTCGAACGCTGGACGGCGTTTTTCGACGAATTCGAAATCGCGAATACGATCGGTGAGCGCCCCGACCCGGCCGGGTTCGAGGGCCCCGTCTCGTACGTGTTGTTCCCGACAACCGAGGACGTCGCGCGTGAGTGGGTTAACGGGAACCCAGTGATCCCACTGGACGAGACGATCGATCACATGCTGGAGTATCGGGTGAACTACGAGCCGGCATTGGAGATGATCGCCGACGAGTACGACCGAGACATCGATGCGTCTCACGACGACCCGCACCTGAATCCATGAGTCTGGGAGAGCGCGAGGACGAGCTACTGGACACGCTGGAGGCAGTCATCGACGCTGAGTTGCCGTACGTCCTGGTGGGCGGGTGGGCGATCGCGGCGTTCAACCAGCGATTCACGACCGACGTCGACGTCGTCGTTCCCGATCAGGTGCTCGACGAGTACGCGGCCCTGCTCACGGACCGTGACTACGAGAAGACCGCCGACGTCGCCAGGAACGATCTCTACGAGGGACGGACGGTCCGATTCGAGAAGGACATCGGGAACCCGGTTCAGTTCGATGCCATGGTCGACGCGCTCGGCTGTCGCCAGACCGAAGCGGAGTGGTCGTATCGATATCTGATTCAACATTCCGTCGCCGAGGAGTTGCGAACGGCGCGGCCGATAACGGCCAGAATTCCCGAACGAGAGTTACTCTTCGCCCTGAAACTCCACAGCGGTCGGAAGGCGGATTCTCGCGACCTAGTGGTTCTGGCCACTGACGCGGATTTCGACCGGATCGCGACCCACATTCATCGCGGGGATACCGAGAAGCTCGCGACGCGAATCGACGGTATCATCGACCGGCTCACGGCGGACAACTTCGAGGATGCGTTCAAGGGCGTCTTCGAACAGCAGACCGTTCCAGCGGCGAATATCGATGCCGTCGTCGCGTTTCTCCGCGATCAGCGGCGTCACCTCGAGACCGACGAGTAACGGTCGTTCTGGAGGTGGCGAACTGGAAGTCCTGCCTGTGGCCCGGCTCGCGGTGGCCTGTCACTCGTCGTCACCATCCAAATTCGCACCGGGACGATCGAACCCGGTGACTTTATTCGCGCGAGCGGACAGCAATCGCACATGACAGACGCGGGCGGCGCGGCCGAGTTGCTGGAGGAGCGCCCGGACCTGGCCGACCCGCTCGAAGCCGTCCTCGCCGTCGACGACCGCGAGGACGCCTGGTCGTTCGACGACGTCCCCGTCGACTCCGGGCCGTTCGGGGAACTCGTCTCGCGCGGCGTGGTCGAGAGCGCCGGCGACGACTACTGCGTCGCCGACCCCGCCGCCGCTCGCGCGGCCCTGAACGGGGATCTCGACGCTAGCTCGACGGCCACCGACAGCGAGGACAACCAGACCTTCTCCGTGCCGTCACTCGCGCTTCCCACGATCGACCGGACGACGGCTGCCATCATCGCCGCGGCCATCGCCTTTGTCGGGCTCGTCCGCGCCCACCCGATCCAGTCCGTCTACCGCGACGGGAACGTCGTCCTCTCGGGCAACGACCCGTACTACTACCGCTACTGGGTCGAACAGGCGCTGGCCTCCGGCGAGAGTGTCCTCGACCTGAGCGCGCTGGCGACGCTCCCCGACGCCGTCCAGAAGGGCGAACCGCTCACGGTCGCGACCCTGTGGTGGGTCTCCGAACTCCTCGGCGGCACCCCCGACATTGCCGGCCACGTCCTCGCGTGGTATCCCGTCGTCTCGGCCGTCGTCACGGCCGGCATGGTCTACCTCGTCGCGGTGTGGGTGACCGAGGACAGGCGCGTCGGCGTCGCGGCCGTCCTCGTTTTCGCGCTGATCCCGGGCCACGCCCTGCGGACGAGCCTGGGCTTCGCCGACCACCACGCCTTCGACTTCCCGTGGCTCGCCGCGACAACCCTCTGTCTCGTCGCGCTCGTGCGATCGGAGAGCCCGAATCTTCGAGCGCCGCGAACGTGGGCCCTGAGCGCCGCACTGGGCATCGCCATCGCTGCCCAGGTGCTGGCCTGGGAAGCGGGCCCGCTGCTCATCCTCGCGGTCGGCCTCGTCGTGGTCGCGAAGGCGCTCGCTGACGTCCACACGGGCCGCTCACCGCTCCGTCAGGCCGCTCCAGTGGCCGTCGGGGCCCTCGTCGGGGCCGCACTCGCCGCGCTCGTTCACGTCGTCGTGGGCTGGCACACGCAGCAAGTTGCGTTCGCACCGGCGCTCCTCTTCGCCGGGACCATCGGCGCGCTCCTGGCTGCCGAAGTCGTCCACCGGACCACTGGAGACATCCGGCACCTGGCCGCCGTCGACGCGGTCGGCGCCGTCGTCGGCTTCCTCATCTTCCGTGCCCTCCTTCCCGAGTACTGGACGCGACTCCAGACCGAACTGGACAGGCTCTTCAGGAGCGACAACATCGCCGAGACGGCCGGCCTGCTCTCCCCGGATTCGTTCGGCTTCCTCTACCTGTTCGGCTTCGCGCTCGCGCTCGCGCTCCCCTTCATGGCCATGGGCGCCTGGCGCGCGCTCGAGGACGACCGCTGGCTCGTCGCGAGCGTCTACGGCTGGTATTTTTTCCTGCTGGCGACGTTCCAGGTCCGCTTCGTCGGCGAACTCGCCGCCTTCGCCGCCGTCTTCGCGGGCTACGGCTTCGTCTGGGTCGCCGCCTGGATCGACGCTGCGAGTCCGATCAGCGAGCGCGTCGAGCGCCTACGCCTGCCAGATCGCACCCAGCTCGGAACCCTCGTCTTGCTCTTCGTCCTCGTCGCGAGCCTCGGCATCGTCCAGGTCCCGGTCAAGACGAGCCAGGTGACCATCACCGACGACACGTACCACACCTCGCAGTTCCTCGCCGAGCACTCGGCCGACCGCGGCCAGGAGTACCCCGACAACTACGTCCTCAGCGAGTGGGGGCAGAACCGCCACTACAACTACTTCGTCAGCGGCGAGTCCCGGAGCTACGGGTACGCGGAGTCGAACTACGACCGATTCATCCGGAGCTCGAACCCTGACGAGTCCTACGACCGGTTCGAGGGCCGCGTCGGCTACGTCGTCCTCGAGACGGGCCGGTCGACCAGCGGCCAGGGGACCACGTACCAACAGTTGACCGAAACGTACGGCAGCCGGACAGACGAGACGCCCGGGCTCGCCCACTATCGCGCGCTCTACCTCGCGCCGGGCGAGTCGCGCGTCGCCTACGCCGTCGTCCCCGGCGCGACGGTGACGGGCAACGCCTCGGTCAACGCGACGGTCTCACTCGCGACGGACGTCGCCATCCCGAACGCCGAGTTCACCTACGAGCGCCAGACGACGGCCAACGCCGACGGGACCTACAGCGTCGCGGTGGCTAACCCTGGTACGTATCAAGTACAGATAGATGGTGAGACGCGCGAGGTGACGGTGAACGAGTCGGCGGTGCGGAACGGGTCGTCGGTCGAAGGGTAAGGGCTAATTCCGCAGGATGGAAATCGGAGTGTACGCTCGCTCGGCTCTGTTGAAATCCTCAGTAACTGATAGAACACGCTTGCGAGATACAGAGTGATATATTCCGCACGCACGACGGGTCACGCGAATCCGCTTCCGAGGGAACGTTCACGGCGGCGGAAGCGGGCCGAGCCGCTTCATGTCATGTTTGGGACTGACGACCGCCATGCGTTCAAGCTCCTCCTCAGTTGGGCCATGGTAGTCGGGAATCTCTCGTGTCTGGACAGGAGTTCCGACGTCTCGGAAGAAATCCGCCATGCCAGCAGGTGCGAAGATGGCGAGGACGTGAAGTGGGGTCTCGCCCACGACGCGGAACCCATGCGGTCGATTGGCCGGGATGAATCCAGTCATACCCGGCGTCAGGTGATACGGCTGCTGGTCCACGTACATCATCATTTCTCCATCGAGGACATAGAACAGTTCGTTGGGTGGGTGCGTATGCAGATTGTTCTCGTACCTTGGGGGTGCGTCAATCTCAGTGACTGTGAGTGAGCCGTCCGTCGCGCTACCGTCTGTAACGATGGTGATTATTGCCCCGAGAAACAGGTAGTGTTCAGCAGAGTCTTCGTCGAAACTGTATGGACTGATCGAATCGTCGGGCATGGCTCTAGCCGAGTACAACGACCGGAAATATGGTAAATATTAACATGGAATGGCCGCTGGAGCATACGCGCCCTGTATGCAGCACGGCTCCGACAAACTATCAGCGACCGAGGATTTCAACAAGGCCGTGGA
>Ga0208412_1001208_pt1 | contig 11086 bp, 9 predicted proteins | sample AntDeeMetag02WF4_FD_184758 | JGI IMG/M metagenome (GOLD analysis project Ga0208412, IMG submission 184758) | Saline lake microbial communities from Deep Lake, Antarctica - Antarctic Deep Lake Metagenome 02WF4 (SPAdes) (version 2) | ecosystem: Environmental > Aquatic > Non-marine Saline and... | reverse complement strand
TCAGGCGCCGACAACCGAACCGCTGCCCGGCGAGAGCGGCACGTCGGCCGAAATGGATGTGGAGTTGCCGGAAAGCGATCTATCCACTGATGAACCGTCTGCCGATGAGCTTATGGAGAGCTCGGTGAGTAACGCTCAAAAGCTTGACGGCGAGCTGGGAAAGTCAGAGGTTGATGCGCTGATTGAAGACGCCGAGCGGCGCTTTGAAGAAACCCAGAAGCGTTTGCAAGAGCAGTTTGAAGCGCTTGAGCAGGAGGGTGTGAAAACCGCGCCCGACACGCTACAGCCGATGCCTGAAAGCGGCGACACCGGACAAAACGACGGCCAGGATGACGCCGGCTCAGAGTAGCGCGTTAGGCAGCGCCTCGGCCCATGCAGCAAAAAAGCCCGCCATATGGCGGGCTTCTGCGATGTTCTTGGCGCTCGCGGGCGCTAAGGCCCCAAGGGCTCAGGAAGCTTGGATGTTCGAGGCCTGTAGGCCTTTCTTACCCTGAGTGACTTCAAAGCTGACTTTTTGGCCGTCTTGTAGAGACTTGAAGCCTTCAGCCTGAATTTCAGAAAAGTGGGCAAAAAGATCGTCACCGCCGTCATCCGGAGAAATGAAGCCGTAACCTTTCGTGTCGTTAAACCACTTTACAGTGCCAGTTGCCATTATCAATTTCCTTGCATGCTTAATAGTAAAACGAACGGCGCTTGCCTGTTCGTTAAAACCAATGTAGTGGTAAAAAGCTGGGGCGTAAAGCCTCTGAGCAATAAAAATCGTGATACTGGCTTTATTACTGCCTGCCTTCCCGCTGACACAACAGGCACAGACGATGACTGACTGGGCTTTAATTGACGCGCGTTTTTTCCCTTTTGTGGTGGCGATTACCCTGCTGTCGCTGACCCCGGGGGTTGATACGCTACTGGTGATCCGCAATACCGCGCGTGGCGGGGTTAGCGACGGCATTGCCACAAGCCTCGCCATCTGCTGCGGGCTTTTCGTGCATGCCACGGTATCGGCGCTGGGGATTTCCCTGATCCTGTTGCAGTCGGCGGTAGCGTTTAACGTGCTAAAGCTTGCCGGCGCGGCTTATCTAATATGGCTGGGCGTGCAAAGCCTGCGCGTGGCGCGGCGCGGCGGGCCGCTCGCCGTAGACGGTGCCATGCACGGAAAAGTATCAACCTCACGCCTTCAGGCCGTTAAAGAGGGGTTTGTCTCCAACGTGCTTAACCCCAAAACCATTGTGTTCTACATGGCCTTTTTGCCGCAGTTTATTGCCCCGGGGGATCCTGCGCTGGTGAAATCGTTGTGGCTGGCGGGGGTGCATTTTATCATTGCCAACGTCTGGCAGATCAGCGTGGCGCTGATGGTGGGGCGGGCCAGCCGCTGGCTTGCCAGCGCGCGCTTTGCGCGCGCGCTTAACGGCCTGACCGGCAGCGTGCTGATTGCCTTTGGCGTTAAGCTGGCGCTTGAACAGCGCCCGTAAGGCCGGGCGCAAAGCTAAGGCTAGCTTTTGGGCATCATCAGCGAGCGGTTATAGCCGGTGTTTTTTTCCGCCTCGCTTAACAGGTTAACGCCACGGGCATCACCGCCCTGAGCAAGGCTTTGGAAAATAACCCGATAGGTCAGCACTGCCTGCACGTAGTGGCGGGTTTCGCGAAACGGAATGCGCTCGACGAACAGGTCGAACTCTTCCGCACGATGCTCGCCCAGCCAGCGATTCACGCGGCTGGGGCCGGCGTTATACGCGGCGGTGGCGGCAAGGCGGTTGCCTTGATAGCGGCGCTGGGTTTCGCTGAAGTAGGCGCTGCCCAGGCGTACGTTGAGCGCCGGATCAAGCACGCCGTAGCGCCCGGGCGCCGGCAATCCAAGCGAACGGCTAACGTCGGCGGCAGTGCCGGGCATCAGCTGCATCAGGCCCAGCGCACCGGCGGGCGAGCGCACCTTGGGGTTGTAGGCACTCTCGCGCCGGGCAATCGCCATCAACAGGTACGGATCCACGCCGTTTTCCTGACCAAATTGCTGGAACTGGTCGCGGTAGGCTTCAGGAAAGCGCCATTCCAGTGCGTCCCACATCTTGCCGGCAATGGTGGTCTGCACCAGCCGCGCCGGCCAGCTTGAGTGTCCTGTTCCGATTTTATGTGCTGCATAATCGGCCAGTGCCTGGGCGCGCTGGGGGGCGGCCTGGCGCACGGCGTTCAGCCACTCGCTGGTGGCTAGCCCCGTTTCGCCAATGCGGATAAGCGCTTCGGTGCGTTTGACCGTGGGCAGTGCGGCAATGCGCCTGCGGCTAGCCGCGTCAAAGCCGTAGCGCTTCAGGTTGAGCGAATACGGCTGGTCGAGGCGGTCGGCGGCGGCAAAGCCGTAAAAATCGCGCTCACCGGCGGCCTGTTGGTAGTGCGTTTGGGCCGCGCCGTCATCGCCAAGCTGTCCTTTGGCGCGGGCCAGCCAGTACTGCCAGCGGCTGTTATTCTGCTCGGCGCCGGGCATTTGCGCGATCCAATCCTGCACGTCGTGCCAATCGCGGTCGGCAAGCGCCCGGCGCACGCGAAGCTCCCGCAGCCGTTCGCTGTCGAGCGTAGGCAGCACGCCGTCGACCCAGGCAAGCGTGCCGGGTGTTTCGCGCACCAGGGCATAAAACGCGAGTTCTTCCTGAATCGTCCGGCGCGCCTCGGGCGTGATGGTGATGCGTGGCGCCACGGCTTGCCAGGCCACAAAAGCGGCGTCGGTATCATCGCGAATCAGACGCTCCATCGCCGCCTTATAGAAGCCGCCGGTTGCCGCGCAGCGTGGCCCCAGGCAGTCGGGCGCCTGGCGTAGGCGAGCTGGGTCATCCCGGGTATCCTCGGCGGTAGCGATAGCGGTGTGCCAGCGCTCATCCAGCATGACCAGCAAGTAGTCCATTAGCCGGCTCTCGCCTGCTTTCCAGGCCAGCATGGCGCGCTCCCAGATGGCGTTTTCATCGATCACGCCCTGGCCTTGCAGGCGATCAAACAGCGTATCGCAGGCGGCCGGCTGGGAATGACCGACAAGCCACAGTGCCTTGCCACCCTGCTGTGCTTTTGCCGGGGCGTTATCCAAAAGCGCAGTATAGTAATAGCACTGACGCGCGGTACCACTGGGCTTGCCGTTGGCCACGGCGCGCAGGTCATCAAACTGGCCGGCTTTGCCGTAAGCGCTAATGGCCTGGCCACGCATCCACCCGGCAAGCGGAGCATCGGCATTGGCCTTGATGAAGGCGTTGACCCGCGCCGGCGAGGCCGCGGGCAGCGCACCGCGCAGGCGGTGATAGTCAATGTAGCCATGCAGCACGTGCGCGGCGACGGCGTCGCGGTCGATACGCTCAAAGCGTTGATCGCGGGCATCAGCCAAGGCGCCGCGCATGTCGTCATCCGACATGGCTGCAGCGGACATGGATGGCGCCGTAAGCGGCAGGCTGGCCAGCAGTATGACACCCGCGATTTGGGCATGTTTCGCCCCGTGGAGGAGACGACGTCGCAAAGCGTGCATGGTGTTCTCTCGGCGTTGTGTGTGAATGTGTGAGACTGACAAGCAAACAGAGGGTTTTCTAATGACTTTATTATCCCGCTGGGGATGGCTGAGTCGACTCAAATCCCGCACTTGGGCGTTTAAGCGCATGGCGCGCGGCCTGCGGCTGTTTATCCCCATGACCAATGACGTGCTGCGCGGGCGCTTTCGCCCCGTGCCGTGGAAGGCATTTGCGCTGATGGCCGCGGCCGTGGGGTATTTGCTGCTGCCGTTTGACCTGATTCCCGATTTTATCGTTGTGTTTGGCATGCTCGACGATGTGGTTATCGTCGGCTGGCTGCTCAATCGTATCGACGCGCAGCTGGCGGCTTATCGTGCTTGGCAGCTGAACAACGAATCAACCACGCACACGCCGTAATATTCGCCTTGAAAAGCGTCGACTTAGCCCCATATCTGGCTCACACCGTTTTATTGCTGCGCGTGATGGGTATTACCCGATGCGTATTGCTGATTCACGTGCGGCCACGTTAACACGACACCGACTTGAGGGCTTTGAGCGAATGACCACTACAACGAAGGAAGAAACGTTAGGTTTCCAGACGGAAGTAAAACAGCTGCTGAACCTGATGATTAACTCGCTGTATTCCAACCGCGAGATTTTTCTGCGCGAGCTGATTTCCAACGCCGCCGACGCCTGCGACAAACTGCGCTACGCCGCGCTCGACAACGATGCGCTGTTTGAAGGCGATAGCGAGCTGCGCGTTGAGATCGAGCACGATAGTGAAGCCGGCACCGTGACCCTGCGCGATAACGGCATCGGTATGAACCGCGAAGAAGTGATCGCCAATCTGGGCACCATTGCCAAAAGCGGCACCGCCGAGTTTTTGCAGCAGATGTCGGGCGAGCAGCAAAAAGATGCCAACCTGATTGGCCAGTTCGGGGTGGGTTTTTACTCCAGCTTTATCGTTGCCGATGAAGTGACCGTGCGCACCCGCAAGGCCGGCACCGACGTTGCCGAGGGCGTTGAGTGGCGCTCCAAAGGGGAAGGCGAATTCAACATTGCCGCGGTTGAGCGTGAGCTGCACGGCACCGAAATCGTACTGCAGCTAAAAGACGACGCCAAAGAGTACGCCGACGATTTCCGCCTGCAAAACTTGGTGCGCAAGTACTCCGACCACATCGAAGTGCCGGTGCGCATGCCCAAAACTGAGACGGCCAAGGATGACGACGGCAACGCGATCGAAGGCAGCGAAGTCACTACCTGGGAAACCATCAACGAAGCCACCGCGCTGTGGGTACGTCCCAAAAGTGAGGTGTCTGAGGACGAGTACAAGGCGTTTTACAAGCACGTTTCCCACGACTTTTCCGACCCGCTGACGTGGAGCCACAATAAGGTCGAGGGCAAGCTTGAGTACACCAGCCTGCTGTTCGTTCCCGGCCGTGCGCCGTTCGACCTTTACGAGCGCGACGGTGCCCGTGGGGTCAAGCTTTACGTGCAGCGCGTGTTCATCATGGATGATGCCGAGCAGTTCCTGCCGCTGTACCTGCGCTTTATCAAAGGCGTGCTGGATACCCGCGATCTGTCGCTCAACGTGTCCCGCGAGATTCTGCAGCAGGACCCGCAGGTCGATAAGATCAAAAGCGCGCTGACCAAGCGGTCGCTGGATATGCTGAAAAAGCTCGCCAAGGACGACGACGCGTATCAGACCTTCTGGAACACCTTTGGCAGCGTGCTCAAGGAAGGCCCGGGCGAAGATGCCAGCAACCGCGAGAAAATCGCCGGCCTGCTGCGTTTCTCTTCCACCCACACCGACAGCGCGACCCAGGACCAGTCGTTGGCTGACTACGTCGAGCGCATGAAAGACGGTCAGCAGAAGATTTACTACATCGTTGCCGACGGCTTTAATGCGGTGAAAAACAGCCCGCATCTGGAAATTTTCCGCAAGAAAGGCATTGAGGTGCTGCTGCTTTCCGACCGCATCGACGAGTGGCTGATGAGCCATTTGACCGAGTTTGACGGCAAATCGCTGACCGACGTGGCCAAAGGCGAGCTGGACCTGGGCGACGTGGAAGACGCAGACGAGAAAAAAGCCCAGGAAGAAACCGCTAAAGAAAAGGAAGACTTGGTCAAGCGCGTCAAGGAAGCGCTAAGCGACGGCGTTCAGGAGGTCAAGATTACCCATCGTCTGACCGACTCGCCGGCCTGTGTGGTGCTGCCCGAGCACGAAATGGGCTTTCAGATGCGCCGTATCATGGAAGCCGCCGGCCAGCCGATGCCCGAGGTCAAGCCGATTCTGGAGCTGAATCCCGGCCACCCGCTGGTCGCACGGTTGGAAAGCGCCGACGACAGCGCGTTCAGTGATCTGGCGCACATCCTGCTGGATCAGGCGATCATCGCCGAAGGCGGCCATTTGGATGACCCCGCTGCCTACGTCAAGCGTCTTAACGGCGTATTGACGGCGTAAAACGCAGCGGCTGAGGTAAACGGCCCGTCAGGTTATTCCTGACGGGCCGTTTGTTTTGCTAGCGTGTTTGCTAATGTGGTGATCAACGACAGTATTGATTAACAACAATCCCGGTAGGACACCTTTTATGGCGGAACAGCAGACCAACGTTGTGATTAAGGTTGCGGTGCTTGGCGGCGGCAGTTTTGGCACAGCGCTTTCAAGCATCGCGGCGGATAACGGGGCCGAGGTGCGCCAGTGGATGCGCGACACCGCGCTGGTCGAGCAGATCAATCGCGAACACCGCAACGGGCGCTATCTGCCTGACTATGCCATGAACCCGGCCGTGCACGCCTCGACCGACATGCAGGCGGTACTTGAGGGAGCCGAGCTGGTGCTGATCGCGATTCCCTCCAAGGCGTTTCGCAGCGTGGTTCAGGCGGCCAAGCAGTGGCTGTGCCCCGAGCAGATTCTGGTGAGCACCACTAAAGGCATCGAAGCAGACAGCTTCATGCTGATGAGCCAGGTACTTGAAGAAGAAACCGGCTTTACCCACGTGGGCGTGATTGCCGGCCCCAATCTGGCCTCTGAAATTGCCGACAAGCAGCTTACCGCCACGGTAGTGGCAAGCGCGGATGCGCTGACCCGTACCCGCGTGCAGCAGGTGCTGAGCTGCGGTTATTTCCGCGTGTATGCGAGCAACGACCGCCACGGCGTCGAGCTTGGCGGCGCGCTGAAAAACATCTATGCCATCGCCGCAGGCATGGCGGCCGCACTAGGCATGGGTGAAAACACGCGCAGCATGCTGATGACCCGGGCGCTGGCCGAAATGAGCCGCTTTGCCGTGGCCCAGGGCGCCAACCCGATGACATTTTTAGGGCTTTCCGGCGTCGGCGACTTGATTGTGACCTGTTCATCGAGCCTGTCGCGCAACTACCGCGTGGGCTACGCCATGGGTGAAGGCCGCACGCTTGAGCAAGCCATCGAGGCGCTGGGCCAAGTGGCCGAAGGGGTTAATACGGTACGGTTGGTATGTGCCAAGGCCGCGGAAATCGGCGTTTACATGCCGCTCGCCGAAGGGCTTGATCGCGTGCTGTTCCAAGGCGTGCCGGCCAAGCAAATGGCCAGCGCGCTGATGCTCGGCGAGCAGAGCAGCGACGTGGAGTTCGTGCTGCCACGTGCCGATGTGCAGCAGGCGCACCGCAAGTCCGAAAGCGACAAGACAGAGGACAAAACCGAGGGAGATCAGCATGAGTAGGCTCTGGATTATGCGCCACGGCGAGGCCGCGCCCGGCGCGCCGGACAGCGCCCGCCGGCTAACGCCACTCGGCGAGCAACAAGCCGCCACCATGGCGCGCAGGCTGGCACAGCACCAGGCCGACGGCGAGCCGGCGGTCACGCGGATTATCACCAGTCCCTTTGTTCGCGCGCGGCAAACGGCCGGCGTGATGGGCGAGGCGCTGGGGTTGGGCGTAGAAACGCTGAGCGGTATTACCTCGGACGATTCGCCCCAGGCATTTTGCGACTGGCTGGTTGGGCAATCGGGCAATTTGTTGATGATCAGCCACATGCCGCTCGTCGGCGCGCTGGCGGGGCTGTTGTTAGAGGGTCGCCACGATCAGGGCATGGCTTTTCCCACGGCGGGGATCGCCGAGCTTGACGCCGATGTATGGGCCGGCGGCTGCGCGCGGCTGGTGCGCTTTAACGCACCCGACTAAACAGGCTTTTTCCGACCCATGAAAAACGCCGCGAGCTCATAGCCCGCGGCGCTTTTTTATAGACCCATTACCGGAGGGTGTTTCTCTTACGCAACCCGTATGAGCTATCAATGCCGTATTTTACAACTGGGCGTCGAGCTTTTCCTTGAGCAGCTGGTTGACCTGCTGCGGGTTGGCGGTGCCGCGGGAGGCCTTCATCACCTGGCCGACAAAGTAGCCGATCATCTTGCCGCGTTTGTCCGGCTCGGCATCAATGTACTGCGTCACCTGCTTGGGACTCTGGGCGATAACGTCGTCGATCATGGCTTTGATCGCGCCGCTGTCGGTGACCTGCTTGAGCCCTTTGGCCTCGATGATGGCATCGGCGCTATTGTTTTCACCCTCACCGTCCCACAGCGCCTGAAACACCTGCTTGGCGGCCTTGCCGCTGATGGTGTCGTCAAGCACGCGGTTGATCAACTCGCCCAGCTGGCGGGCCGACACGGGGCTTTGGCGAATGTCGAGGTGCTCGCGGTTGAGCGCACCCGAGAGCTCGCCTTGTACCCAGTTGGCTGCCTGCTTGGCATCACCGCACACGTTGTTGACGTCTTCAAAGTAGTCGGCCATGTCGCGGCTAGCGGCAATCACCGAGGCGTCGTAGGCGGACAGCCCCAGCGCGGTTTCAAAGCGCGCGCGCTTGGCGTCGGGAAGCTCCGGCAGGCCGGCGCGCAGCTGATCAATGTAGGCCTGGTCGAGCACGATCGGCAACAGGTCGGGGCAGGGGAAGTAGCGGTAGTCGTTGGCTTCTTCCTTGGTGCGCATGCTGCGGGTTTCATCGCGGTCGGGGTCGTACAGGCGGGTTTCCTGCACCACCGTGCCGCCGTCTTCGATCAGCTCGGTCTGGCGCTCGACCTCAAAGGCGACGGCGCGCTCGACAAAGCGGAAGGAGTTGACGTTTTTGATCTCGGCGCGGGTACCGAACTCGGCCTGCCCTTTGGGGCGCACGGAGACGTTGACGTCGCAGCGCATCGAGCCTTCGGCCATGTTGCCATCGGAAATACCTAGGTAGGTGACGATGGCGTGAATCGCCCTGAGGTAGGCGGTCGCTTCTTTGGCCGAGCGCATGTCGGGCTCGGAGACGATTTCCAAAAGCGGCGTGCCGGCGCGGTTAAGGTCGATGCCAGTCATCTCCTGGCCCGTGTCGTCAGTAAAGCTTTCGTGGAGTGACTTGCCGGCGTCTTCTTCCAGATGCGCGTGGTGAATACGAATGCGCTTGGCCGCGCCGTCGTCAAGGGTGACGTCCAGCACGCCCGGGCCGACGATGGGGTGATACATCTGGCTGGTCTGGTAGCCCTTGGGCAGATCGGCGTAAAAGTAGTTTTTGCGGTCAAACACCGACACCTTGGCAATCTCGGCGTCCACGCCCAGGCCGAACTGTACGGCCATGGACACGGCCTGTTCGTTCAGCACCGGCAGCGTGCCGGGCATGCCCAGATCAACGGCGCAGGCCTGGGTGTTGGCGTCGGCGCCGAATGCGGTGGATGCGCCGGAAAAAATCTTCGAGCGCGTGGCGAGCTGAACGTGGACCTCAAGCCCGATCACGGTTTCCCATTGCATCAGACGATCTCCTTGGCGAAAGCGGGGCGTTGTTGATGCCAGTCGGTAGCCCGCTGGAACTGGTGCGCCACGTTTAACAGCTGGGCTTCGGCAAAGTGGGCACCCAGAATCTGCAGTCCCACCGGGCGGCCGCCGACCAGCCCTGCCGGTACGCTGATGCCAGGAATGCCGGCCAGATTGACGGCAATGGTGTAGATGTCCTGCAGGTACATCGACAGCGGATCTTTTTGGGCACCCAGATCAAACGCCGGCGTGGGCGAGGTGGGCCCCATCAGCACGTCGACCTCATTAAAGGCGTCGAGGAAGTCCTGACGGATCAGCCGGCGAACGCGCTGTGCCTTGGTGTAGTAGGCGTCAAAAAAGCCTTCGGACAGCGTGTGCGTGCCGATCAGGATGCGCCGCTTGACCTCGTCGCCGAAGCCTTCCGCCCGCGAACGCTGGTAAAGGTCGAGCAGGTCGTCGGGGTTGTCGCAGCGGTGGCCAAAACGTACGCCGTCAAAGCGCGACAGGTTGGAGGACGCTTCAGCCGGGGCGATAACGTAGTAGGCCGAGGTGGCGTAGCGGGTGTGCGGTAGGCTGACATCGCGCACCGTAGCTCCCAGCGTTTCGTATACCTTGACCGCGTCGCGTACGGCGCCGGCGACCACGGGGTCCAGGCCGTCGCCGAAGTATTCGGTCGGCAGGCCGATTTTTAGCCCGGCAAGTGGGGCGTCAAGCTGTGCGGCGTAGTCGGGTACGGCGCGCTCGGCGCTGGTGGAGTCGCGTGCGTCGTGGCCGGCAATGGCGGTCATTAAATGCGCGCAGTCTTCGGCGGTGCGCGCCATCGGGCCGGCCTGATCGAGGCTAGACGCGTAGGCGATGATGCCGTAGCGCGAAACACGCCCGTAGGTGGGTTTGAGCCCGGTAATGCCGCAAAACGCCGCCGGCTGACGAATCGAGCCGCCGGTATCGGTGCCCAGCGCCGCCGGCGCAAGCCCGGCGGCCACAGCGGCTGCACTGCCGCCGGAGCTGCCGCCGGGCACGGCGGATAAATCCCACGGGTTTTTGATCGCGCCGTAAAAGCTGGACTCGCTGGACGAGCCCATGGCGAACTCGTCCATGTTGGTCTTGCCAAGGCTCACGCTGCCGGCGGCGTCGAGCTTTTCGACCACGGTGGCGCTATAGGGCGCGACAAAGGTGTCGAGCATTTTTGAGCCGCAGGTGGTTTTTACGCCCTGGGTGCAAAAATTATCCTTGAGCGCCAGCGGTACGCCGGTCAGGTAGCCGGCGCGGCCCTCGGTGCGGGCTTTATCGGCCGCGTCGGCGCCGGCAAGCGCCTGCTCGGCGGTCACGCTGATAAAGCTGTTGAGCGTTGGCTCGGCGCGCTCGATGCGCTGGAGGTAGTCGCTAGTTAGCTCGCGGCTTGAGGCGTCGCCGTTTTTCAGCGCGGCGGCAAGCGACGTTAACGTGTGGTCAGACATGGCCCACAAACTCCGTTGAGGTAAAAAAACGGGTAACAGAAATAGGGTGACGCAACAGGAAGACAGTCAAACGTCGTTATCCAGAGGGCGCAGCGGTGATTCCACTGTCTATTCAACTCTGTCTATTCAACGACCCGGGGCACCAGATAAAGGCCATCTTCCACCGCCGGCGCGCAGCGCTGGTTGATCTCGCGCTGATCGGTCTCGGTGACGTCATCAGCGCGCAGGCGCTGGGTGGCGTCGAGCGGGTGATAAAGCGGGGCGACGCCTTCAGTATCGACGCTTTGCAGCTGATCGACCATGGCCAGAATCTGGCTCAAGTCGTCAACAAAGTCGCTGGCCTGCTCATCGCTTACGTCGAGCCGGGCCAGATGGGCCGCCCGACGCACGTGGGTC
>Ga0208412_1001198_pt1 | contig 11153 bp, 9 predicted proteins | sample AntDeeMetag02WF4_FD_184758 | JGI IMG/M metagenome (GOLD analysis project Ga0208412, IMG submission 184758) | Saline lake microbial communities from Deep Lake, Antarctica - Antarctic Deep Lake Metagenome 02WF4 (SPAdes) (version 2) | ecosystem: Environmental > Aquatic > Non-marine Saline and... | reverse complement strand
GGTCAGAATTAGTCACCTACAGAGGATCTCAACAGAGCCCAGTAGTAGCTTTGTTCTGGGTCGAAGCGGCGGTCAAAAAGTAAGAAGCCCTTGAGTTCTGGTTAGCAGTCAGCATTCTCCGAGAGTTCTGACGACGCCCTCAAGGAGCGAACGACGTCAGCCGTGAGCAATCACGGTTGGGTAGCTCACTCGCTCAGACCCAACGCCGACGCGACCCGTGCAGCGGGACGAACGATTGTGGCTCGGACCGTCTTTCGACGTCGACGGCTTCGAGCGATCCAGTCCGCGATCGGCGGGCTCGTCGCGTAGTACGCGCGGACGGCAAACTCACCGATCGGGTTGCCCTTGAGAGTCTGATCCCGGAACGAACGCAGCGTCTCCACCTGCGCGTGATCGGGCGTGCCACAGGCGGCTGTCGCGATGAAACAGCCTTCTCGAACATGGACGGTCTGGGAGGTGGTCTCGACGTATGTGTCGCCGTCAATCTCGAACTGTGCGACGAGCACCACCTCGTGTTCACCTGCCTCCGAGAATGTGTGTGTCACTTCCTGCCCTTCGGAGTCGATCTCCTCGTTGCCCGTAAAGCCCCAGGAGTAGGTCGCGACATCCGAGCTCGGTTCAGTCGGACTCGCATCGAAGGAGACCTCCGTTTCGACGTCCGGCGATTCGGGCTCGAACGTGAACGCAGGTTCAAGATCAAGAGACTCACCAACGGTGGTCGTGGCCGACGCGAATGCGGCGTCGGGATCGTACTCACCAGGCGGTTGGACGACGACGGTGAGTTCGTCGCCCGCTGTCACGGATTTTGTAAGTTCGAACTCACCACCCCACGCTGCGCCAACAGTTTCCGGCTCTGTAGTGAGGTCGGTCCCATCGGCGTCGGCCACTCGGACCACTGGATCTTGATCCGCGAGGAGTTCGTCGCTCGCGGTTGCAGTGAGCCAGATCGCGTTATCTCCATCGGTGACCGGCTGGTCGATCTCCACAGTGGTTGCATCCACAGAGATGCCAAAGCTGGCGACGATGTCTTCCTCGTCGGTGCTTCCGGTTTTATACAGATTGAGTATGGGAAGATCGCCCGCTTCGAGTGGCTGATCGAGTGAAATCGACTCGTCGAACGACCCGCCGGGCTGTAACGTGGGTGCGTCGACTGCGATGTCCGCTTCGGCACCGAGACGCACGCGTGCGTCGACTTCTCCATCGTCATCATCGACGAACCCTTCGATAGTGAGGCTCTCGGCACCTGTATCCGGGCGTTCAGAGATTTCGACTACTGACTCATTGGGTTGATCGACAGTAGTTGTCGTCGCGAATTCGGCGTTAGGATCGTACTCACCGGGCGGCTGGGCGACGACGGTGAGCTCCTCACCCGCGGTGAGAGAACGTGTAAGTGAGATATCCGTGATTCTGAGCACGTTCACACTGACCGGGGCTTCCGTGAGTTCGGTTCCGTCAGCGTCGCCGACACGAATCTCGAGGTCGTCGTCAAACGCTTCTAAGTCGTCATCGCTTGTAGTCGCAGTAACCCTGACCAATGTATCGCCGGCAGTCGGTGTCTCATCCACTTGTACGGTCGTTGCGTCGATGGCCCTGCGGTCCTCGACAATGATGTCTTCGGCGTCGGTGCTCCCTGTTTTATACAGCGAGACGGTTACAAAATCACCCGCTTCGAGTGGCTGATCGAGTGAAACCGCGTCGTCGAACGACTCATCCTGCAGCGTGAGGGGGTTGGCCGTTATGTCCATCCCATCGGAATGTTCGAGAGAGACACGAACGTCGACCTTCCCATCGTCCGCATCGACGTAGCCCTCAACATCAAGCGTCTCGGCACCCACATCCGGGCGGGTGGAGATCGAGATAGAGCTGACGCCGATATGTGGGCGGTGATGTGCGAAAATATCTGACTTTCCAGCCGACCGACCGTAGTCGCCGTCGTATCTCGCGAAAGATGCAGTGAGCCCGGCATCTTCATACACCGCTTCGCTGTGCTCTATCCGGGAGACGACATTCTCACCGTACACATCAGAGACAAGGCTTCGTTCGTCGTCGTTCCAGATGTTCGGGTTAGCTACCAGATCGTCGGTGGTGTTTGCTTGATAGATGAACTGATCGACAGCGGCGAACGCATCGGCATTGAACGGATCGCCGACAAGATCGGGCAGATCAGCCACCCCAACCGGATAGGGAAGCGTCGTTTTGTCGTCAGCTTCTCCGGTCGGGAGTAGAGCAGTCCCCGAAAAGTCCCCCGCGGTGACTGATCGAACCCGAGTCGGGTGGAGCGCCGCGAACCGATTCGCGAACAGCCCGCTCGCCGCGCTCCCGTCAAGCAGGACCTCACTCGCGACTGGCTCCCAATCGCTTGCGAGCCGATCGGCGGCGTCGTCGATCGCAGCAAGGATCTGTTCGTCGATCCGCTCTAAGTCGGTGTCTTCGAGTGCCAGTGTATCGGCATCAAGTGCCGGCGCAAAGTGGCTCTCAGTCGGCGATTCATTCTTGTAGAGAGGAATCACTGGAACGAGCACCGGGACGCCCAGTTCGTTCGCGTAGTGCGCCCCCAAACCCTCGATCAAGTCTCTAGCCTTGTCGATGTGGTCCTGAAGGGTGTCTGAAGGCTCCAGGTAGGTTGGGACCATCACGAGGATCGGCCGTTCGCCACCGACCTCGACGGATGGTGCATGCAGGAAATACGGATAATTGAACCCAGCATCTGGATCCGCGTCGATCATCGACAGCTCGAACGAAGTTGTCTCGGATGATCCCGAGACAGTCGTTGTTCCAGCAGTACCAAGCCCAGCAGAGCCGATTGCTGCGACACCAGCAATTTTCATGAGACTCCGCCGATCCAGCTTTGTCGACATATCATCTACAGAATCAATACGCGTACCGTTACGATCAAATGACACGATAGTAGCATTATGTATACTAAAGTATAAATGTATGGTATCTGTTTACCCCCACAGAGAGGGTTCTCAATCCCCTGAAACGCCCGAAAATAAGGGGCAAAATAGCATTTATAAGTGATCCTGTTTGGCGGTGAATTCAAAAATCGACAGACGGCGCTGGTGTTAGTGACGTTACGCCGTTGAGCGGTGAAGCTGGGCGCTAGCAAAAGCCTCTTCTGTCTTGCGATTTCTGGGGGTAAACACATACAATGTATGTTTAGCAGATAATATCACGATGGCTTGGTGAATCCGACTCTCGTACAGCTCACGGGAACGCTGCGGAGAGAGTCCTGTGATCTCTTGGCCGTGCGTGCGTCGTTGAAATCGTTGGCCGGTTGTTGAGACTCCGGGAGTTTGCTAATTGGGACGAGTTCTCTGTGGGTGATGAGGAATACGAAACAAGCTAACCAGATGTCATAGAAATCTTGCTGTACGCGGCGTTGCCGTCACTGCTGGTGAGTCATGATCTGTTGGATCTGATCACCGAGCAGGCTGGGGATGAGATCGTATCTTCGACAGAACTCTGGGCAGCGACCTTTCGGTCGTACGCCCAGATGATCCCTCACGAACTCGGTGAGTGCCTCGACAGCTCCCCACCCGCTGCTGGAGCGATTGATCGAAGATACTCAGAATATTCACTAGCAACGACTGATCTCACGGAGAATCAAGGAGAAAGCCTCGCGCTTCAGCGCGGGGATGAATCCGACAGTTCTCCACACCAAACACGAACTCCGAGTCGGGTATTTAAGTGAATGATTATCGTACTAATAGCTACCGAGGCGGTCTATTCGCCCACCTAATCGGACAATATCGGGATTCCCGAACACACACAGAAAGCACCCTTTCTGTTGTAGTGTTCGGGTGCAGTAAGAAGTACCTCCGAATCCCATGCCGGGATAGGAGTAACGGCTGATTGGCACAGCCAGTACCGTCATCGGGACAGCTACAAACCGTAACCATCCCAAACCAACGGTACGGTGCCGTGGGAATCTTCGCCCTTCAGGGCGGAGAGGATGTCAAAAGAAACCCTCGCTACCACTACTCAATCAAGGATGGGGCCTAACTGAAGACAATGGAACCGCGTTATGTTTCAGTGAGATTGTCCAACGGACCAGCCAAGGTACTGTATTGGGTCAATGTGAGTATTTAAAACAAAGATTGTCTGGTTCGTCTGCCATTGTAGGTATAGTATCTGGCTAGCGATAACCGCTAGGTAGCCTATTTCTCGGTGATTGATGACAAAAGCACACGAAATGTGCGCTCTTACTGTGAGACAAACTGATAGTCGTTTTGAAAAATGGCGCACGTAATCCAATCTTTATACAATACGTGTAGAATTTTTGACCGAAAATAGACAATACGTGCTCTCCAAAATTTTTCATTGCCAGTTATGTTGAACCGCTCAGAAGGTGATTCAAACGGTGAATACAGAGGGTCTATACAGCACGGTGGCCTTTTTTTCTGTTCCAGATCTGCTGAATTCGGTGTGGCATATAAGATCACGTGTATTAAATAGCTATCTAGACCTAGTTTACGTTGAACTAGATTAGCAAGTTATATGGCATTTTCACCATCTGAACCGGACATATTGCACTAGAAATTCTCACAGATGGATCAAGACTCTAAATTCACGTTTATCAGTGATGAACGGGCTGTAGCACCCCTGATTGGGTTTATTATCTTATTTGGTTTTGGAATCATTGCGTTATCCTCTTACCAAGCATACGTAGTTCCACAACAAAACTCCGAGGTGGAGTTCAACCACAACTCAGATGTGCAGAGTGATATGCAGGAGTTGCGAAACTCGCTTATAAGCGTTCGATCGGCTGAAAGAATCGTCGAAGATGAGTACGAGATTGTCTCCGATCATCGTCCGGTCCGCGTTCGAGTGGGCACACAGTATCCATCGCGGTTGATTACGTTTAATCCCCCCAATCCAATGGGTTCATTGCAGGCAGAGACTCCGGAATCTGAGATCAGTATCAACAATGCAGAAGTAAGAACCCCAGATGCCTACGAGGGCAATCCTGAGGGGCTCCTCAACGATCTTGAGGTAGGCGTTGAAACACGATTCCTCGAATATCAGCCGCAATACAACGAATATCGCAACGCGCCCAATACAAGAATTGAACACTCGCTTCTGTACAACGACTTCGACGAGACGGATCTCGTCGTACAAGACCAGCGTGTGATCGAGGGCAGACGCCTCAATCTCGTACTGTTTGACGGTGAGCCTCAACGATCCGTTGGACAGACGGCAACGTTAGATCCGGAAACGCTCGATGGTCCAACAGCACCGATCACTATCGAAGACGATGGAGATCCCATCGAGCTTACGATCCCAACTAAAGCGCCCGAACTGTGGAAAAACGAGGATGTCATCGGCGAGAGCTTCACCGAGGGGGCAGCCCGTGCACGCGTAATAACTAGTGGCGATCAGACAGTGACGATCGAATTGCAAGTGGACGAAACGTACCAGTTGCGAGTCGCCCGGGTCGGCTTCGATGGTGGTTCAGTGGATGAAGAACAATTTACGCCGATTCAGATCAAAGAGACAGGCGAAACAGGGGGTGTAGATTCCTATCCCGGTCCAAACATAACGAATCTCGAAGCGAACCCAAATACTGGGCTAAATAGAGGTGACACGTTTGATCTCATTTGGGAGGCTAGTAACATCGGAGATGAAAACGATCTGAGAGGCGGAACGCCGATCCAGCGCGTCGAGTGGTATCTTGAGTCTAATCCGGATGAAAAATACGAACTGTATAGCGACCAATCAGAGAATCTTTCGGAGTATGTTGTCTCCAATGAGACGACAATTCCTGTTGATCAGCGATTCGAAACGGGAGAAAACGAGTTACGCATCCGTGGACAGGATAGTCGGGGACGTTGGAGTGAGAATGACGATATTGGAAGTGTAACCGTTGATGTCGATAGCACAGAGGAAAGAGAGACTCAGATTGCGGCCCGAATCGACGATCTATCGAATAATAATGGAGCGAGGTTTATAACATCCATCTCAATACGTAATGAGAACGAGAATTTCGACCGGATCGAAGTTGATTACGAGCCGGATGCCACGTACGGTAGTGCCGACGGCACTATCAATACTACTCGTGGAAGCGTTTCCTACGGACCTAGAGGCGGGTTAGAAAACACTGATTTCGATATTACTATTCGAGTGATTGACGAAGAAAACGGCGGAGAGACAGTAGCTGCCACCCGGACGATCTCAGCAACAGCTGATACTTCGAATCCGATCGAAGAAAACGTTTCACTCGGTTCTAGCCCGCAGCTACAGTCAGAGATACTGGACCGATCTAATCTTAATGATGGTGCACGGTACCGAATATCTTATGAGACTGATCAGACTGACGCCTACAAAGAAACGCAATTACATCTGCTTGAGACTGATCCGGGTAATTTCGATGAGCAGACTGAGAATGCGACGGAAACAGCCGTCGATCTCAGCACATACCCATTCGACAGTGAATATAAAATTGCAGTGCTAACTGTTGATTCCGATGGTGTCGTCGTCGATGCAAACATCGAAATTAAGCAGCCTGAAGAGACCATGGCCGGGAATACCGAGATTGTATCCTCTGCTGCTCAAGAGCCAGATGTGCCTGGAAACAGCCCAGACTCAGAACTTGCGTTCACACTAGAAAAAGATGGACCGTCAGATGTGACCATAGAAGGTATCGCTTTCGAAGAGACCAGTAGTGATGCAATCACTATTGAGGCTACTGATCAAGGCTTTGCGGACGGCAATAGTTTTGTTCGGACTGACACTGATGCCGTGCTCTACTCGGATTTGATCAATTTAGGTGCTGGCGAGACCGGTATTACCGACGAAACGTTTGCACAGTGGGAGAGCCCTGAATTTATACTCACTCAATTCCGTGATACCGATGGAAATCAAGTCAATATAGCTGGGGAAACTGTGACAGTTAGGCTGTATTTCGCCGATGGATCATCTCGATCATATGAACTGACTGGCTGACTACTGCTCTATAGTCGGTGATTGAGCGTTCACATATGTCCGTTGTCCGATGGTGGGTATCCTATTGTGAGATTATACTCACCGCCGCAGTCTATTATGTGACTGAGCCGTTAAACAAGCATTGTGCTACCTTCTTTGGATTCAACGGCTCTGTTGAGACCTCATTCTTCAGAGATATTCTTGACTGAAACAGCCGGTCGATGAGAACTGCGTATCACTCAGTGGGGTCGGGCTCAGGACTCTGACTTACAGAGGTCAACGACGACAGAAAACTTCCAGTAAGTCCAATTAGCCCAATCGCAAGTGAGGCAAGAACAATTGTGTCCGAGCTACGGTACTCACTACTGGCTTCAATTTGAACGGCCCACAGCATTACCACGATACTGAATAGGAGGATATCTCTTGGCAGGGACATACGTCAGTCCGATAACAGCGAGGTAATTTAGTGTTTCATACAGTCATTGTGCTGACCGCAAGGGGTCAAAAAGTATCATCCACTGAGGATTTTAACAGAGCCGGTTCCTCTATGTCGACCTGTTCGTACGCGAACGTGAATCGTGTGCACCCCTGTCCGTTAGTACATAGGGCCGTGGGCTTGTTTTCGTCGTCGACGATCGCCACAACTCGACAGGTTGCATGCAGCCGCACCCACAACACGCGTCCGTCTGGCGTCGTCGACGTCGATAAGGCTCACCGCTGGGGCGAATACGGCAGTGTGAGTGAAGGAGATTCGGTGACGGTCGACGCCGCGGGCTCGAACCACACGATCGTCGTCGTTCACGCCGGCCCGTACGATGAGGAGGAGGTGTACCTCCGGGCTGAGGAATAGACAGATCTCGGAGGTTGGGTATACTATCGTATAGCAGAGAGCTATTGTCTGCTATTCTACCAACATTTCTCGTTAGGTTACGTGATGAAATAACGGGATTTAGGTGGGCCGCTAGCGGGTGCGGCTGACCTAAAAAATCAGCCGCTTATCAGCTTGCGACTCGGAACGAACGGAGAACGGACTGCTCTCCATTCGGCCCAGCTGCCACGATATTGTAGTTCTGGCCACCAAGGCCACTACTGTTACTTAGGGTAACGCTGGCACCAGTCCTGTTCATCGGGAGAGTCCCAGCACCAAGATTACCCGAGCCAACAGACGTGCCATTAGCAGCGTATACGATTTTCACGCTTTCGGCAGTCCCGAGATTGGTCAACGTCACAGTAACATCAGTTGTATTGTCTCCGTCAACTGTGACACCAGCGGTGGCCGACCCACCGAGCGAGTCCCCAAGCCCGAGCACGAAGGTCCCGATCACGGCAGCGAGTATCACGGTGATCGCAACCATAAGTATAACTCCGATAACAGGACTGACGGCCCGATCGTCGTTCTGGAATAATGTTTTGAAGTTCATTTTGTCTTTGTATCTCCAACAAGACAAACACGAAGGTTAACCACGTATGGGCCTTATTGACAGGTGCCTTTGGAGGCTCTGTATCATGCAGACCCGAGGTGTGGGATGGGTACATCCCACCGTGCGCCTCGCTTTTGTCCGTTGGTATGCTTGTACTAACTCACGCATCGGGCATAAACACACCGACCCAAATCTCCGATCTGAAAACCACCCCGCAAGACGTATCTCTCAGCCTGTCAACATGGTACGTATGGAACCGACGGCGCGGTCACTCGCGCGGACCTACTCTGATCGAGTCTACCCCGACCCGTTCGAGAAGGTCGAAGACTACCAACGCGTGCAGGCGTACGCCGCCGAGAACCCGAACGCCGGCCGGACGGCCGTCGGAAACGCACTTGAGCTACCCGCTTCGCGAGTTCGTGGGTGGTTAAAAAGCGGAAAACCGGACCCGGTACGCGGGATCGAGATAGCGAGTGCGCACGGGTGGCTCGATCCTGACGACGACATGGCCGGCGCACTCATCGAGCTGCTCGCACACGTCCTTGCAGGTGGCAGTATCAACGCGAGATTCGTCCCCGCAATCTCTGTCGGGCGTCGAGTCGATCACGACACGATCGTAAGCGTGTTCGAGGCGGTCGGCGTCGACGCCCAGCAACGACACGCAGACAGCGACGGACGCGCGACCGAGGTATACCCGACGACAGACGCATCCGTCCTCGGGCGCTGTCTCGTCGCGATGGGCGCCCCACAGGGTACAAAAACGGATCTCGATGCTCTCCCGGCAGTCGTGTGGGAGAGCCCCAAGCCGATTCGACGGCGATTCGTAGAGAGCTACGTCGCACACCGCGGGGTCCACTTCGAAACGAAAGCAACGACGCGTATCCAGGAGGAACGCCCGGCGTCGTATCTCGCCGATCTCCACGACCTGATCGACGAGTCCGTTACCAGCACTGTCTCGCGAGGCCCCCGTGGACTCACGATTTCTGCAGATGCTGCTCGCGAACTCGGGTTGTAACGCGATCGACGACCTCGCAGCAGATTCTGCTGCTCAAGATACTTCTGCCCCACTCGTACGTTTTGGATATTTTTGAGTATGCTGACACGTCGATCGATTCAATAGCGAATGTCGACCGGCAGCTGAGTGCAGACACCCTCGTACCGAGTGTATTGCGATCGAAATGGAACCTCACCGGAGTGAGTCAACAACCGCTCGGAGACACACCCCGCACCGAGTGAAGAGTGAGCCCATGTCGGCGATAGAGTGTCTGCTATCTACTCGTGGAGTACCAATCACCCCCGACAGAGACACTCGTGTGATACCCGGGTCATATCGACAAGGTCCCGGTGAATGTCGTCGGCGAGCCAGTACATCGCCTCAGCCTGTTCCTTCGTCGCGATACCGAGCCTGTAATATGTCTTCGTTCGGTTCCGGTTCCACAGCTCGGCGAGATTATCCCCGAACGCGTCGTCGTAGAGGCCAATCTCGGCACCACGTTGGTAGAGCCGTCGGTGGCTGCTGATGACCTCCGCGGCGGACATTGCCCCATCGTGGATCAACCGGAACTGGATTGTGCGCTCGATGGCGACGAACGCCGATTCGATCACGACCGTGTAGTAACCTTGCTTGAGGAGGTTCGATCCGACCTCCAACAACTGGCACGCGCGGCGAAGTTGGACCAACTCTGCGTCGTCGACGTCCAATCCCTCCTCAATCGTTCCAGGGCTGCCCTCGAACGTTCGCTCGGCCTCCACCAATTGATCTCGGATATCGTTATTCATCGGCGTACACCTCGGTCCGGAGCTCGGAGAGTTGGTCAGATCCGACCAGCGTAACTCCGTCGTCGAACTGGGGACGGAGTTGGTCACCAATTCGTTGGACGCTGTCCGTCGACTCTACCAGCGGCTGGTACGTATATCGGTTCCCCTCGAACCGTTGGTCTTCGAGATCACTAACGACTGATTGGACGGTCCGACGAGCTGCCGTTCTATCTTCGTCGACAATCACCAATAGGTCGATGTCGCTGGCCCTGTCCGCCTCTCCTCGTGCGACGCTTCCGAACAGAATCACTCCGATTAACTCGTCCAATTCGTCCTGAAGTCGTTGCAGAAATACTCGGACTGGTTGGTGGAACTCGGCCTGCGGGATCGAGAGAATTGGGTCCGGTTTCGTGAGCCGCTCGCGATTGATCCGGACCTGCTGGGTTCGCCCGTCCTGTACAGTTTCGATGACGTCGAGCTCGGAAAGCAGCTTGACCGCCTTCGAGATCGTTCCTTGACTTGCTCCCGTGAGGTTCGCGAGCTCGCTCATCGAGTACGTCGCATACGGCTGGTCGATGAGAACGTCGAGAACGTCCTGCATCGCCTGGTATCGGAATACTCGATCCTCTGGAAACGGATACTGCAACGCTATTGAGATCGACTCTTTCCTATTAGGCATACGATTCCTATTAGGAAACAATATGAAAAATCTGGCGGTGAACTGGTCCAACGACGGCGTGCTGGCCTGCGATCGTATCTTCACTCGGCACGGGGTGTGTCCGAGATGCAAACGAGTCAGGATCGTTTCGATCTCGCCTCATCACGACGACGACAGCGACGTTGGCAGACTCTCGATCTTAACCAACAAAATGACCCAAATGCACAAATTGTTGGTTAAGACTGCTTTGTGTTCACAATTAGGCCATTTCCACGGAGATCGAACTGACTGTCACGTGGAGATGATACTCCGGTGCGTTACTCAGCCTGTAAGTCTGGAAGCGTAACGACGAGCACGTTCCCGTCGTCGTACTCGAAGTCGATCCTACCGTG
>Ga0208412_1001193_pt1 | contig 11208 bp, 10 predicted proteins | sample AntDeeMetag02WF4_FD_184758 | JGI IMG/M metagenome (GOLD analysis project Ga0208412, IMG submission 184758) | Saline lake microbial communities from Deep Lake, Antarctica - Antarctic Deep Lake Metagenome 02WF4 (SPAdes) (version 2) | ecosystem: Environmental > Aquatic > Non-marine Saline and... | reverse complement strand
AGGCGGTCTTTATCGCCCTTGCCGCGCACCCGCACGACGCCCTGGCGCAGGTTGATGGCGTCAACGCTCAAGCCTACAAGCTCAGAGACGCGCAGGCCACAGGCATACAAAAGCTCCAGCATGGTGCGGTCGCGCACGCCAAGCGGTATCGCCGTATCCGGCGCGGCCAGCAGCCGCTCGACTTCGTCTTCGTCAAGCACATTGGGCAGGTTCTGCCGCACCGGCGGCAAGCGGATACCCGCCAGCGGGTCGCTTACCACGTGGCCGTAAAGACGCGCCCAGCGATAAAAACTGCGCAAACTCGACAGCAACCGGGCGTTACTGCGCAGCTGATAGCCTTGGGCGCGGCGCGTATCGAACCAGCTAACCAGCACCCCCGCCGGCGGCGACGTCAGAACACTGTCATCAAGCGCATCGCTATCGGCCTGAAGCGTATCACGCCAGGCTTCCAGGTCGCGCCGATAAGCCGCTAACGTATGGTCACTGGCGCCGCGCTCAAGCCATAGCGCGTCGAGAAAGGCATCGATCAGATCCATACGTTAGCGGCCTTCCTGTGTGTTTTTTTCCGTTGTCGATTGTCCGCTCTCACGTGTGTGCCAGACAAACAAAACCCCGCCCCGCAGAGCGGCGACGGGGTTTTGGCAGCCGGACGCCAGAGCGCCCGGCGCGGTAAGCTCGCCCTTAGGCCAGCTTTTCCTTAATCCGCGCTGACTTGCCGCTACGCTCGCGGAGGTAGTAAAGCTTGGCTTGACGAACGTCACCGCGACGCTTGACCTCAAGAGAATCGACCAGCGGGCTGTAGGTCTGGAAGGTACGCTCAACGCCAACGCCGTGGGCAATTTTGCGCACGGTGAAAGCGGAGTTCAGGCCACGATTACGCTTGCCGATTACGACGCCTTCAAAGGCCTGCAAACGCTCGCGGGTGCCTTCCTTTACCTTGACCTGAACGATAATAGTATCGCCCGGGGCAAAGGTTGGGATTTCCTTGCTCATCTGCTCGGCTTCAAGCGCCTGGATCACCGGTTTCTTACTCATCGTCTTACTCCTGATATTTCGTCGTGGCTTACCGCTCAACCATGGGAGGCGGAAGCCGTGATCCCGGCGCTCAAAGCGAGTGCGCGGGAGTCGTTATGGGTGACACAAGTGCGTAGCTCGTGGCCGCCGCCTTGCACCGCCGCCTGACCTACCTGATTCTGGCCTATCCGGTAGTCAGCGCGTGTTCCTCGATAAATTCATTCAACAGCCGCCGCTGCTCTTTATCCAGCGCCTGTTCATCGACAAGCTCTGGACGTCTAAGCCAAGTACGGCCCAGCGATTGCTTCAGGCGCCAGCGCCTGATCGCCGCATGGTTACCGCTCAACAGCACCTCGGGCACGCTAACCCCGTCAATCACTTCCGGGCGCGTGTAGTGCGGGCAGTCAAGCAGGCCTGCGTTAAATGAATCCTCGGTGGCGGAGTCCTGATGGCCCAGCACGCCGGGAATCAGCCTTGCCGCCGCGTCAATCAGCACCATGGCCGGCAGCTCGCCGCCGCTTAGCACATAGTCACCAATTGACCATTCTTCATCGATGTCACTGTCGACCACGCGCTCGTCGATCCCTTCGTAGCGCCCGGCCACCACCACTAGCGGGCTCTGCTCGGCGAGTGTCTGTACGCCCTGCTGATCCAGCTTTCTCCCTTGGGGCGAAAGATAGATCACCTTGGGCGTTAGACCGGTTGCCTCAGCCGCGCGTTGGCGCGCATCGGCAATCGCGCCGCGCAGCGTATCCACCTTCATCAGCATGCCGGGGCCGCCGCCATAGGGGCGATCGTCGACGCTGCGATGGCGATCGGTCGCGTAGTCGCGCGGGTTCCAGTACTCAAGCGCCAGCTGGCCTTTCTCCACCGCCCGGCCGGTTACGCCATGCTCTGTCAGTGCGGCAAACATGTCGGGAAAAAGCGACACGACGCCGACCCACAGTGCGGGAGCGGGAAAATCTTCTGCCAGCCTCAAAACGCCGGATCCCAATCAACGCGCATCCAGCCCGCGTCAATATCCACCTCGGTGATAACGTCACCGGGCAGGTACGGCACCAGCCGCTCGCGTCGATCGATGGCGTCGCGATCACCGCGCACCACCAAGACATCGTTGGCGCCGGTTTCGAACAGGCTACTCACCCGCCCTAACCGTTCGCCGGCACGCGTGAAAACCGCCAAACCTTCAAGCTCATACCAGTAATACTCGTCATCGGCAAGCGCGGGAAGCTCGGCCTTGGGCATCAGGATCTCGGCCTGAGACAGCGCCTCTGCCGCATTGCGATCACTCACGCCTTCAAGCTCTACTACGAGCCCCTTGCCCTGCCGACGCCCCTGAATAACGCGATAGCGCTTAAAGCTTGTGCCTTGGCGCACCCACCATTCGGGGTAATTAAAGATGCTGTCGATCGGGTTGGTATAGGCATAAACCTTGAGCCAACCCTTGATGCCATGAGGGCTTGTCAGCTGGCCCAGCACAACGTGCGCATCCGGCTCGCCGCGGTTAGCGCCGGACGACGGGATGTTCAACGTAGACTCTGGCATCAAACCACCTTGGGGCATCAGACAACCTCATAAGACAACATGGCAAAGCAGCGCTTAGGCCTTTTTGCCGGCTTCCTTGACCAGCTCAGCAACACGGTCAGACAGCTGCGCGCCGTTACCCTGCCAATGAGCGATGCGGTCCAGATCGACGCGCAGACGCTCTTCCTGACCGCGTGCTACCGGGTTGAAGAAACCCACGCGCTCGATAAAACTACCGTCACGCGCCTTGCGCGAATCGGTAACAGACAGGTGATAAAACGGACGTTTTTTGGCGCCGCTGCGTGCCAAACGAATAGTAACCATACGATAAATATCCTTCGGTTGAGGTTACGAGAGCGCCATGCCGCGGGGCGTACCCACGCTCTATAAAGAGATACACGCTCTGTAAAGATATAAAGGTGCTTGCTTCAATCTTCACGGGCGGCGCCCATAGACGCAACGCCCACGCATGAAGAGGCCGCATTCTACGCAAATGCGCAGGTTTTGGAAAGCCTGACGCGCGAAAAGCCGGAAGGCAGAGCGACCGGCATCCGGCACTGTTAGCGCCGGGGCAAGCCACCTGGCCCGCCTGGCCCGCCAATTCCGCCGGAACCACCCTGGCCATTGCCGCCCGCCATACCCGACATGCCGCGCATCATTTTTTGCATGCCGCCTTTCTTGCCGGCTTTTTTCATCATTTTCTGCATCTGCTTGTGCTGCTTGAGCAGACGATTAAGGTCCGGCACCTGCAGCCCCGCACCGGCGGCGATACGCCGCTTGCGCGAGCCGTTGATGATCTCGGGCTTGTGTCGCTCTTTGGGCGTCATGGAGTTGATCAGCGTCTCCAGCTTACCCAGCTCCTTCTCCGGCCCCGGGCCCTGGGCCATTTCGGCCATTTGCCCCATGCCGGGCATTTTGCTCATCAGGCCGCCCATACCGCCCATTTTTTTCAGTTGCTGCAGCTGTTCGCGAAAATCCTCCAGATCGAAGCCGTCGCCTTTCTTGACCTTTTTGGCAAGCTTTTCGGCCTTGGTTTTATCGACAGTGCGCTCGGCTTCCTCGATCAGCGAGAGCATATCGCCCATGCCCAGAATCCGCGACGCTACGCGGTCAGGGTGGAACGGCTCCAGCGCGTCGACCTTCTCGCCCATGCCCATGAACTTGATCGGCTTGCCGGTAATGTGGCGCACCGAGAGCGCTGCACCACCGCGGGCATCGCCGTCGGCTTTGGTCAGGATCACACCGGTGAGCGGCAGCGCTTCGTGGAACGCTTTAGCGGTATTGACGGCGTCCTGGCCAGTCATGGCATCGACCACAAACAGCGTTTCATCGGGCGTCGCGGCCTGATGCAGCGCCTTGATCTCGGCCATCATCGCTTCATCAATAGCTAGCCGGCCGGCGGTATCGATGAGCACGACATCGTGGAACTGGATCTTGGCGTGGTGCATCGCCGCCTGAACGATATCCACCGGCTTTTGATCCGCCTGCGAGGGGAAGAAGTCGACCTCCACCTCGCGCGCCAGAGTTTCCAGCTGGTCAATCGCGGCGGGGCGGTAGATGTCAGCCGAAACGACCAACACCTTCTTACCCTCGCGCTCGCGCAGGTAGCGCGCCAGCTTGGCCACCGAGGTGGTTTTACCCGCGCCCTGAAGGCCGGCCATCAGCACCGCGGCCGGCGTGCTTTTCAGGGAGAGCCCTTCGTTGGCCTCCCCCATAATAGCCTCAAGCTCCTGCTGGACGATCTTGACGAACTGCTGGCCCGGCGAGAGGCTGGTAGAAACTTCCTGACCCACCGCGCGCTCGCGCACGCGATCGACAAAGGCCTTGACCACCGGCAGGGCGACGTCGGCCTCCAGCAGCGCGCGGCGCACTTCGCGCAGGGTGTCCTTGATGTTGTCATCGGTCAGGCGTGCCTGACCCCTGACCGTTTTCAGCGTCTGTGAAAGACGTTCACTAAGATTCTCAAACATAGGGCTTCTGCCTCCCTTGTGGTCACCAGACGCAAGCGCCCTGGACAAGATGGCCGCGATTATACGCGCTGGCGGCGCGAGTCTCCATCCATCACCGCTGTGCGAGGCTCCAAGGATTCGTTATAGTAGTAAATTAGTTAGCCTAAGCCGGCGGTATGCCACATTTCCAGCACGGCGTGCCGGCTATTAGTTGTCTTTATTTTCACTACACCGCGCCGCCTGGCGCATGGATGGCATCATGCAGGCGCTGCCTTTCGCCACGATTGCTCTTGTTCTTTACGTCGCCGCCGCCATTTGGCAAGGCATGGCGCTGTTGCGGCGCGTGCCGCCGCGCCAGGGCATCGTGCGCCTGCTGGCTACGCTGGCGCTACTCTTACATATCCCCGCGATTGTCGAGCTGCTGGGCCGCACGCCCGGCTTTTTGCCCGGTTTTACTACTAGTATTGCGCTGTTTATGGCGGTAGCCGCCAACGTGGTGCTGGTGGCCAGCTTATTCAAGCCGATTCTCAATGCCGGCATCGCGCTGTTTCCGCTGGCAGGCCTCACTCTGCTGATTGCCACCGGCCTGCCCAGCCACGGCATTACAGGCGGCATTACGCCGGGAATATGGCTGCATATCGTCACCTCCACACTGGCCTTTGCCGTTCTCGCGATTGCCGCCGCGCAGGCAGTGCTGGTCGGGCTGCAAAACCAGGCGCTGCGCCACCACCATATCCGCGGCATTGTGCAGTCCCTGCCGCCGCTCAACACCATGGAGCGGGTTCTGTTCGAGCTGATCTGGGCCGGCATGGCGCTGCTCAGCGTCTCGATTATCAGCGGGCTCATTTTTATCGACAACATGTTCGCCCAGCATCTGGCGCACAAAACCGTACTCTCGTTTGTCGCCTGGGGCGTGCTGGCCGTGCTGCTGACCGGGCGCTACCGCTTTGGCTGGCGCGGCATGCGTGCGGTAAAATGGACACTGTGGGGCTGCGGCTTTTTGCCGCTGGCCTACTTCGGCAGCAAATTCGTACTCGAAATCCTGCTGACGCCTTGACACGCCACTCCCGGGCTTCTAAAAATCGAGTCTGAAACGCGACAAAGGAACTTTCAATTTGAGCGACGACTTCCCCGTGGGGTTACTGTTCGGTCTGCTAGCGTTGCTGATCCTGCTATCGGCGTTTTTCTCCAGCTCTGAAACCGGCATGATGACGATCAACCGCTACCGCCTGAGCCACCAGGCTAGCGCCGGCGACACCCGTGCCCAGCGGGTGGTGCGCTTGCTCGCGCGCCCCGACCGCCTGATCGGCATGATTCTGATCGGCAACAATTTCATCAATAACCTCGCGGCCTCGATTGCCACTATTATCGCCATTCATTTTTTTGGCGACGTATCAGGGCCGGCCATCGCCACCGCGCTGCTGACGATTGCGATTCTAATTTTCTCCGAGGTAACGCCCAAAACCTACGCCGCCATCAAGCCCGAGCGCATCGCCTATCCCGCCTCGTATATCCTCGAGCCGCTACTCAAACTTCTATACCCGCTGGTGTGGCTGGTCAACATGATCTCCAACGGCCTGCTCCGGCTGGCCGGGGTAAAAAGCGTTAGCGGCGGCGGCGACAGCCTGACCCGCGACGAGCTGCGCACCGTCGTTCACGAAGCCGGCACGCTGATCCCCTACCGCCACCAGGCCATGCTGCTGTCGATTCTGGATCTGGAAAACGTCACCGTGAACGACATCATGGTGCCCCGCCACGAGGTCATCGGCATCGATCTGGATCACAGCCTTGAGGATATTCTGACCCAGATCCGCACCAGTCAGCACACCCGCCTGCCGGTGTACAAAGGCGACATCAACAACATTATTGGCATGCTCCACCTGCGCAACGCCGCGCGCTTTCTGTCGCGCCCCAAGGTGACCAAGGCGGCCATCGTGCAGGAAGCGCGGGAGCCTTATTTCATCCCCGAGTCCACGCCGCTGCACACCCAGCTGCTAAACTTTCAGCAGCAAAAGCGCCGTATCGGCATCGTGGTAGATGAGTACGGCGACGTGGAAGGCTTGGCAACGCTTGAAGACATTCTGGAAGAAATTGTCGGCGAATTTACCACCGACGTATCAGAGGCGCGGGAGATTTACCCCCAGGACGACGGCAGCCACGTCATTGAAGGCACCGCCAATATCCGCGAGGTCAACAAGGCGCTGGGCTGGAAACTGACGACTGACGGCCCCAAAACGCTCAACGGGCTGATTCTTGAGCACTTGGAGGCGTTTCCCGAAGGGCCGGTGTGCTTGCAAATCGGCAACACACGGATGGAAATTCTGGATATCCGCGACAACCTGATCACCTCGGCGCGCTGCTGGCAGCCCACGCGGCTGGCGCGACGCTAACGCTCGCTGCGCCGCCAGATATCCTCGTCGGCGGCGGCCTTAAGTACGCGCACCCGAGCTTCAAAATAACGGCACAGCGCTTCGTTCTGTACCGCCTGAGGATCGACTGGCGCACCGAAGTGCAGGCTGACGCGGGCGCGAAAACGATTCGGCGGCTTGCTTAGCGCCTTCCCGCCGCAGTGAGATGTCCATGACCCCCAAAGACCGGCAAGCCCGGCGGGCACTACCGGTACCGTATTACGGGCAAGAATCGTCTCAAGCCCACGGCGAAACGTATGCACCTCGCCGTCGGTGGTCAGCTTGCCTTCGGGAAACACCATGACCACCTCGCCGTTCTCAAGCGCAGCGCTGATGTCGTTCAGTGCGCGGCGCAGCGCACCCGGGTCGCGCTTTTCCGACTCAATCGGAATAGCGCCCACCAGACAAAACAGCCACTTGAGTCCCGGCGCGTCGAAAATCGGCCGGTCCATCACGAAACGTAGCGGGCGCGGGCAGGCCCCACCCAACACTAACGCATCTATATAGCTAACGTGATTACACACCAACAGCGCGGCGCCGTGGCGAGGAATATGCTCGCGGCCATGCATCGTCAGGCGGTAGCAAAACCGCACCAGCACCAATATCAAAGGCCGTATGACGCGGCACAACATACCATGTAGCCGTTGCCGCCATCCTTTCACTCCGCCGGCCCCCGATGGCACAAACCGGCCAACACCGTGGTCAACAGCTGATCGAGCAGCTCATCGACTTTAAGTTGCTCGCCCTGCCAATAGCCCAGCCGCTCGTTGAGGCCAAGCTGCACCAACCCGTGAACGCTACCCCACAGCATGCGCGCCAGCTGGCGCGCCTCAAGCGCACCAAGCGCCGGCTGAAAGATGCGCAGGCAGGTTTCCACCTCAACAAACAGCGCCTCGATCAGGCCGCTTTGCCGCTGGTCAAGCTCGCCCTCTTCGGCCAGCGGGTAGTCAAATAACAGCTGCCAGCGGTAGCAGTCCTGCTCGGCAAACTGCCAGTAGGCATGCGCCAGCGAGCGCAGCCAGGGTTCCGGCGCATCGGTTTGCAGGCTGCTGATGGTATATTGTAGGCGCGACAGGGTTTCGACGTTAACGTGCTGCAGCAGGTTATGAAAACTGCCATACAGCTTGAGCAGTGTGCTCGGCGCACAGCCCACCTCGCGCGCGATGGCACGCAGCGACAGGCCGTGTACCGGCTGCGCGGTTAGCCACCGGCCACAGGCAGCCATCACCTGCGCGTGAAGGGCATCGGGCGCATGCTGTCTTGGGCGGGCCATGGCAATCTCTTTAGGTTAGCGCAAAGGAGGTTTTGCAAGAACAAGGGTTTGCAAAAACGTTATGCAACGCAACGGGCACAATGGCGCATTACGCGTTAACGTGGATGATCGAACGCTTAGGATACCCTAAATCGAACAGCGTTTTCGAGTCGCTTTTTTCAGCGTATTTTCTATCCGTCAGCGTTGTCATCCACGACCGTTTTCACTGGCTATCCACTTTCATCAACCACCACGAGAGCACATGACCGGACGCCTTTACGTCGCGCCGATAGACCTGCCCCGGCTGCTGCCCCGAGTAGGGGTCGGGCACACACCCGTCACATCGCCCAACCTGGCGCCGCGCCAGACGGTCTCAGCGGTACGCTGGGCCCAGGGCGAATACCAGCTTGACCCGCTGTTCTGGGGGCTGACGCCGCCGTGGCTTGAGATACTTGACCACGCGCCCCACTGCGCCCGAGCTGAGTCGCTGTCGTCGCGGGCGATGTTCCGTGATGCCTTTCACGCCCGGCGCTGCTTGATTCCGGTCAGCGGCTTTTATGTCTGGAAGCCCCAGCCGCGTGGCAAACAACCCTACCTGATCACCCATACCAGTCGCGCGCCGCTGCTGCTGGCCGGGATTTGGTGTCGCTATCACACCACGCTCACCGCGTTTACCGACTCCATGGCACTCATTACCGTACCCGCCAACGCCTGGCTTGAGCCGTTGAGCGACCGCCTGCCGGCGATTATCGCACCGGAAAACGCCGAGCGATGGCTACACCCAGACACACCGCTTGAACAGGTTGAAAGGCTTTTAACCCCGGCGCCGCTAGAACTATTGGGCGCTTTCCCGGTATCCAAACACGTGAACAATCCCGCCAACCAGTCGCCGGCCTGCGCTCACCCCGTCGGCGCGATGCTGACCTGGCAACCCTGACAGGAGATCTCCCATTGTTACACGCCACCCCACCGCTGCTGGGCGCAACGCTAATGCTTGCGGCCGTCTGGCTGCCTGCCCAGGCCACCGACATGCCCCATAACCCACGCATTGCCGAAACCACCGCGCCCATCAAAAGCCCGTTTGACAGCCGTGACTATCGCGTATTGACGCTGGACAACGGCCTCACCGCGTTGTTGGTCAGCGACCCGGAGGCCGACCAAGCCGCCGCTTCGATGAACGTCAGCGTCGGCAGCTCACAGGACCCCGACGATCTGCAGGGGCTGGCACATCTGCTAGAGCACATGCTGTTTCTGGGCACCGAGCCCTACCCACAGACGGACGCCTATCAGGGCTATATCGCGCAACATGCCGGCTCGCACAACGCCTTTACCGCCGCTCAGGACACCAACTACTTTTTTGACATCGAGCCTTCCGCGTTGCCCGGCGCATTGGATCGCTTCAGCGCGTTTTTCCTCTCGCCGCTGTTTAATGCCGATAAACTGGAAAGCGAGCGCAACATCGTGCACTCGGAATACCAAGCGCGCCGGCGCGATGAAAGCCGGCGCGAGAATGACGTACTTAATCAGGTGCTGAATCCGGCGCACCCCGCCACGCAGTTTTCCGTGGGCAGCCGCGAAACACTGGCGAACCGCCCGGCAGGTGAGCCGACGCTGCGTGAGCGAGTCATCGACTTTTATCACAACTACTATGGCGCCGGCGTCATGCACCTGGCCGTGGTAGCACCACAGCCGCTGGACGAGCTGGAGCAGATGGTGAGCCAACGCTTTGCCGCGCTGCCCAAGCGTGACTTTAAGCGCCCGACCACCGACGCACCCTTGGTCGAGGCTGACTCGCTGCCGCGCTACCTTGAGCGTCAGACGCTGAAAGACAGCCGCCAGGTACGCTTTCTGTTCCCCGTTCCCGACCCGCAAGACAACTACGCGCAAAAACCCACCCAGCTGCTTTCGCACCTGCTGGGTGACGAGGGTGAAGGCAGCGTGCTGGCCGCGCTGCGCGACGCCGGCCTGGCTGACGGCCTTTCCGCCGGTACCGGCCGCCGCGACGGCAAGCATGCGCTGTTCAACGTGGCCATCAGCCTGACGCCCGAGGGCGCCAAACGGCTGGAAGATGTTCAGGCCACGCTGTTTACCGCCATCGACAACATCGCCGCCAACGGACTTGAGGAATGGCGCTACGACGAGCAAGCTCGACTGCAGGAACAGGCGTTTCGCTTTCAGCAGCACGGCGCCCCCCAGCACGAAGCCACCGCGCTTGCCATGCGCCTGTCACGCTACCCCGTCAAGGACGTGCAGTATGCCCCCTACCGCATGGACGGCTTTGATGCCGAACGCACCCGTACCTACCTTAAGGCGCTGTCGCCCGACAACCTGATCCGCATTTACGCCGGCCCCGAGATCGAGAGCGAGCGCGTTTCACCGTGGTTTGATACCCAGTGGCAGGAGGTAGCACCTAGTGCGGCCGGCCATGCCCTGGCCGAGCTGGCTCTGCCCGCCCCCAACCCCTTCATCGCCAGCGACCTGACCCTGCAAAGCGGCCATGACGACAGCCCCGCCGTACTTGCAGACGACGCCCACTTTACCGCCTGGCACATGCAGGTCGAGCGCTTTGACACACCCAAGGTAGAGTGGCGCATCAGCCTTCAAACCCCCAGCGTCAGCCGCTCGGCTGAAGAGGCTGTGCTCAACCGCCTGCTGGCCGCTTGGCTTAATGACAGCCTGAACGAGGCGCTGTACCCCGCGCGGCTTGCCGGGCAGTCATTTAACGCCTACCCCCACGCCCGCGGTATTACGCTGGCGTTTTCGGGCTGGCGCGACGGCCAAGCGCCGCTGATCGAGCGCGCGCTTGAGCAGCTGGAGCATGCCTCCATCACGCCGGCTGATTTCGCCCGTGTGCAGTATCAGCTGGAACGCCAATGGCGCAACGCCCCGGACTCAGCGCTATTTGGCCAGGCACGGCGCACCCTGAGCCAGGCGCTATTAACGCCCCAGTGGTCCAGCGAGGAACTGCTAAAAGCTAGCCAGCGCCTCAAGCGCCATCACCTGAAAGACTTCCGCCAGCGTTTTCTGGGTGCGCTTTATGTCGATGCCATGGCGGTGGGCA
>Ga0208412_1001180_pt1 | contig 11268 bp, 10 predicted proteins | sample AntDeeMetag02WF4_FD_184758 | JGI IMG/M metagenome (GOLD analysis project Ga0208412, IMG submission 184758) | Saline lake microbial communities from Deep Lake, Antarctica - Antarctic Deep Lake Metagenome 02WF4 (SPAdes) (version 2) | ecosystem: Environmental > Aquatic > Non-marine Saline and... | reverse complement strand
CAAACGAAACGATTTGACAGAAATTCAATTTATTGTGTTAAGCAACCTCCTGGGATATATCTCTTCAAGAACGAGCATCTGGAAATTTCTTCACTGATATGAGTAGGGCAAGAGTAATATTGATGCGGTGACTTGCCCAAGATATGCAAACGACAGCTGAACGGACTATCTCTGATTTAATCACTCCTTCTGATGAGATTCTAAATGAAGATGGGCAAATTACCACACGGAATTTGCTCGATGAGGTTGACCTTTACAATCTCTATGACGCATCAGATGTGCCGGAAAAAGACCCAGAGACGATTCTCAGAATCACGTACCCAACCAGGACTCTTCAAAATATAATTAAGCGAAGTACAGAGCGGTTTGACCCTAACAACAGCCTTCACGAGGGAGCGCACGTCATTGGTGGTGACTTCGGAAGTGGAAAATCTCACGTCGGGTTGGTTCTCTACCATCTCTTCAATCGGACTGACCTCGGGCAGAAATGGCTGGATAGAAATGACATAGATGCAACTCTCCCTGATGAAGCGCGAGTGTCTGCTCTTCAGATGCTCAATCTGGATACCCCTTCAGGGGAGACCTATACTCATCTTTGGCAACCAATCTTCCGAGAGCTTGGTGCAGAGGAAATGTTAGATGATATTGGCGGCGTGCCAACCTATGCAGATATTCGTGAAGCGGTTGGGGACAAGCCAACCGTCTTATTTATAGACGAAATTGAGCGATGGCTCGGGATGAGCTTCCGTCGAGAATACTGGGATGATAACCTTGGATTCCTTCAAAATCTGATGGAAGCAAGCGAACGGGAGGATACGAACCTCGTTACCTTCGTTTCAATACTGTATGATAACCTCGAAATTGATGATATTGCAGGCCGTACAAACCCGTTTATTCATAACCTCACTGCCCGGCAAGACGAGAAAATCCAATTTCTCACGCACAGGCTAGTCGGGAAGCGAGATAATCCAGAAGGTATTGAAAACCTCGCAGAAGACTATATCAGTGCGTATGAATCATCCGACCTTATTGATTTAGAAGACTACCAGAAGATGGAAGAGGATATTCAGCAACACTACCCCTTCCACCCAGATTCGTTAAAGCTCCTGATGCAGAAATTCAGTGGAAGTGGGTCAAATGACGCACGAGGTCTTCTATCATTCCTCACAGAAGTCTTAGCAGACAACTACCATGAAAATGACCTCATTCTAACTGGTGATGTGGATGTAGCTCGTGACCAGCTTCTTGATAGACTCTATGCTATCGACCAAGAGTTACTTCCTCGGTACGAAGCTGACCACGACCGACTCTCGTCGGATGGCGGATTTGATACTCATGTAGAGGAACTTCTGAACGTCGTACTGCTCTATAGCCTCTCAGAAGGTGGCCGTGTCGGTGCCAATCGACGTGAGATGCTGATGGGAACGCTTCGACCTGGCATAAATTCTCACGAAATTATCCAGACAATCACTGGGAAAATAGAGGGCTACGCATGGCATATCCATCGTCTTAATGGTGAATACTCCTTCGACGTAGATGAAAATCCAGCTGCGCGTATCGAAAAGAAAGCCGAAGATGTTCACACTACCGATGCAGTTCACCGAATTGAGAACCTTGTCTTAGAGAAACTCTTTGGCGAGAAGGATAGCGTACACATCTGGAATCCGGTCAATACTGAACAAGAGATTGACGATACCAAGGGTCTCCGAATACTGGTTCGACTCGATTACCAGCGCAGTTATGACGACGAGTTCAATGAACTCATTGAAGGCCGTGAGTTCCCCAATACGTTAGTTGTCGTTGGACCAGAGGCAGATATTGAGTCCAACACGGGCATCATCAAGATGGCTAAGAGCGTTGTTGCTGGTGAGCAACTGAAACAGCAGGGAGGAGAACTTCCTGAAGGATTTGATGAGATTCACCAGCAGAATCACGACAACCTGTTGGAGCGGACCCGTGAAAAGTTTGGTTCGGTCCATATTCCAACCCAGCGAAGAGGAACTACTCGTCTTGTCCCCTCTAAACTGAGCGCCAGAGATGATGAGAACTTCTACGGTGCGACAGTTCGAATTGTGGCTCCTGATGAGAGCGACATCAGCAAGGCAGTAAGAGAGATTCTTGACGAAGAAGGGGAAAGCGGTCTACAGTACAAGTACCTCCAGAAAGATTTCTACACGGACGTTGGTCGCCCTACGCTGACGGACGTTAACGAATTTGAGGAACTCGTTCTTGACCTCTGTGCACAAGGCGAGATTGCCATAGACGGAACTATAGACAAACGGCCATCTTCTATCGGCGGAAATTCGACGGTTATCCATGCAGACTACGTTTCAGTAGACGTTGGTGGTGGTGAAGGAGGTGGAACCGAAGGAGGATTTGGTGGTGTTGACGTTGGTAGGTCAGGAGGAGATGATGGTTCATCTGGTGGTGGGTCAGCAGGTGTTTCTACTGGTGGAGCAAGCGGTGGTTCTGGTGGAGAGTCGTCACCGACCATTGAGACCTTCCCTTCAATGCCCCCCCTGAGCGCCGACAATAAGTTCTCACTGGTCGATGACCTTGAACGCCAGGTGAACTCTTCGTGGAAGATTCACGAGATGAAAATAACGGTTGATGCTTCGCTATCAGATGATGACCTGGATAAACACGGGCTAACTGGCTACTCTGAGTTAGATGGAACCTCTCTCCGAGAGCGTTTCAAATTTGACCCGGAGAGTCCGCTGTCGAAACGACGGGTGTTGGATATTGTTGAAGACTTGGACGTTCCCGCTAGTGCTTCGATAGACGTTCGGATGGAGGTACAGAAGAATGAATGAACCCCTTTGGGGGGTTCGAGAGGTAGAACATCTAACTGAAGGAGACGTACTCGATGGGGCATTTGAGTGTCTTCGCCGTATCTGGCAACGGGAGGACGCTCTCGATGGAAAGGTCGTTGCTGGCCGAGAATACCGAACCCGTCTCTTAGAATACGAGCTCACACGACAGTATCCAGGACTATATGAGGGATTAGTGAATCAGGTGGGGAATCACCCTCTCACCGAAATGAAAGACGGTTGTGGGGTGATTATGGATGCTCTAAGTCTACGCGAAGGCTTCCAATTAGAGCAAGAACTATCTGCGGAGTTTGATTGGGAGGTCAGCTTCGACTGGGCGGCGGTCGAGGCGCTACCGACCGAGACGGAATTCATCGCTGATGCGTGGTTCGGAGCTAACGGCGGAAAGCAGGCCAGTATGAAACACGACGATGTAGCCTATCTTGGAGAGCCAGAAGTTCCTCAATTACCCGGCACAGACCCGGAGTATGTCTGGTCTCGGTTCCCCGATAAACGCCTGCACTCTGCGCAAGAAGGCAAATACACGATTACAGAACTTCGGGAGGTCTACGAAGAGGCGAAAGAACTGCTCATCGAGATTGTTAACGAAAGCGCCCACGATGAATTTCTCGTGACAAGTGACCACGGCTACGTGAATTTCTCTGGAAACAACCCTTATCGCCTATCTGAGGAACACGAGGAAATCTTGAAGGACAAATTTAGCGGACGGTTTAGAGAGGTGGAGAATAGCGGTCTCCTCCGGAAGCTGGAGGAGGACGACATTACAGTACGGAATGACGACTATTTCATGGTACGAGGTCACTACGACTGGACGACTCGAAGTGCATCGTCTAAAATCACACACGGTGGAGTGAGTCTGACGGAGGTTATGACGCCGGCTTTAAGTATCAAGACGAACGAGGTGAGTGTATAGATGGAGTCTTGGGACAAACTACCGCTTGACCTAATGGATGAGTTTGCAGAAAACGAGACATATTCACGCGATGCTTATCGGCCAGTATACTCTATTCACAAATGGTGGGCCCGACGCCCTGGTTCAACCTTTCGGATGTTGGGATTGGCATGTCTATCTGATGATGAGACTACTCAGCAAGAACTTCTTAGAGAAACTTCATCAGGTAATTATGAAGGAGAGTATTTCCACAATCATATAAATGAGAACCAGTCACCTACAGTTCTTGACCCATTTGCTGGGGGAGGGACGACCTTAGTAGAACTCAATCGATTAGGGGCTCAAACTATCGGGTATGAAATTAATCCAGTTGCTTGGTGGAGTATAAAAAAATCTATTGATGAAATTGACCTGAAAGAATATCAGACAAAATATCAAAAATTATTGGAAGAGGCTCGAGATGACATCGGTCATTTCTATGAGACAACTGACCCAGAAACGGGAGAAGAGGTAGAAATATTATATTCATTCCAAACACAGACTGTATCTTGTCTAACGTGTGACCGTGATGTGAAATTATACCCCAAATATGTTTTGGGTAAGAACCAAGCAAATTCGCCTGCGTTTGTATACTGTCCTAATGAACAGTGTGATGACCGAATTATCGAAATTAACCGTGATGTCGGGGATTTAGAAGAGGGAGCTACAGTTGAATTAGAATCAGGCGAGACTATTGAAATTAAACAGGATGGCCAAGAAGTTTGTACAAACTGTGGCCACCGTTTTGACCCGAGTGACGGAAATGCCGGTCGTGGAAAATACACTTGTCAAAACGGTCATAAGCACGATGTTATGGAGACTTTACAAAGGTCGGGAAAAAAGCCTGAGTTCCAATATTTTGCCTTCTACTATAAGCTCTCTGACGGCACAAAGAAGTTCAAAGAACCAGATGAAGAAGACAGGAATAGACTAGAAGATTTAGAGGAATACTATGAAGAACACAAAGATACACTACCAATTCCAAATCAGAAAATTCCAGAGGGACATAATACCAGGCAGATAATCAACTGGAATTACAGTCATTTTGAGGAGCTATTTACAAACAGACACCTTGTTACGTTTGGTGAATTATTCAAGCGAGCAAGCCAAGAAGATAATCAGAATATAAAGGAATTCCTGATAATAGCGCTTTCAAATAGCTTAGAATATAATGGAAAACTGGTTAGATGGAATCCCCGATATCGAAGTAGTCATGTTTTTGAAAACCATGCCTACATTCCTCGTATCCAACCGATAGAAGGAAATCCAATTAATAAGGATGAAAATGCTAATGCGGTAGAGAATTTCTTCAAAAAAGTATACCGTGCCAAGGAATGGACACAGCGCCCGTTTGAGAAAGTGAAAAACAGTCGGACTGGTGACTTATCAGAGATATATGTAAATAATGAATCTGTCTCTGAAGAGAGACTAGCAAATCTATATTGTCAAACATCAGAACATATGGAAGAGGAGAATAAATCTGTAGATTATGTTATCACAGACCCCCCGTATTATGATAATGTGATGTATTCAGAGCTATCTGACTACTTTTATGTATGGCTTCGAGAAGCTCTAAAAGATGATTATGAGGAATTTGAATCGCCGCATACTCCCAAAGCACGCGAAATTGTAGCGAGTGAAAAAGTTGGGAAAGATGAAGAATTCTTCATAGAAGGTCTGACGAATGTATTCAATGAATGTAACAGAGTGCTAAAGGATGACGGTGAGATGGTGTTCACCTACCACCATAATGAAAACGAAGCGTGGTCTGTTATTCTAGAGGCTATTATTGAGAGCGGATTCACTATCGCAGGTGCATATCCTGTTCAATCTGAACTCCCCACCAGCTCTCATATCAGTGAACTGGACAACGCAGAATATGATATTCTGATATTCGCTAATAAGGAAGAAGCAACTACGGAAATCACTCTCTCAGAGCTACGAGATGACCTCTATTTCGAAATCCAGGATATGGTGGAGGAAGAACGAGAGCGTCACGAAAATCTCGCGCCAGCAGACTTGGGAGTCGTTCTACGTGGGAAGTGTATGTACTACTACTCGAAGCATTATCCAAACGTCTACTCGGAGGGAGACCAGGTAACCGTTGAGGAAGCTCTAGAAACAGTAGACAGTGTAATTGAACAGGTTGTAGAGGGCACTGTTGACCTCCCGCCTTCTATTGACCAACTTTCACGGTCATACGCAGGCCTTGTTGAACGAGGACCAGAAGAGTACGATGATTTGAACAAACAGCTGATGTCTAAAGGTCTTAACGTCAAAGACCTCGAAGAGGAACAGCTCGTTGAGGGTCCTCGAAATCAAAAAGTGGCTGTCAAGGGTGAGAAGCGTATTGAGTACATCGAATCAAAGCTAAATGAGGATGGACCAGGTAATAACGGGGATAAGTTATTAGATATAGATAAAGTCCATTATCTTGCTCATCTTTATCGTACTGAGCAGAATACGATGGAATACCTAAAAGCATGGAAGTCGGATGACTTAGAAAAGCTGGCCGAATTTATCGCAGATTCAGTTGGTGACAAGACATACAAACAAGTGATGGAGATGAACTTAACGCAATTCTAGATTTTTGACTTAAGTTTTTCAAACGCCCTTCTTGATTCATCTTCATCCGGACTACCAGTAATAACGACTTTTCCCGTACCGAAAACTAGGAAGACACAGTCAAAGTCATCTGGTCGATAAACTAATCCTGGGAACTGTTCTGGTTCGAATTCGGTTTTTTCTAAACCTAACTGGATTACAAGATTCTCCAGGATAACTCCCTCCCCAATATCTCCAACAAACACTACATTTTGAACCGAAAGGGGAATCTCATCAATATTGGATATTATACCAAGGTCTACAAGCTTATTGAGAAAAATAGTATTTATTTGATAGAGACTATCGTATGAATCTCCACCTCGCACAATATATTTCCCGGTTCGGTATGCCATGACTAGACCAGTATGATTTTGAGGTCGGAAAAAAAGAGCACTTTGTCCGACCTCGTATTCTGCTATTTCTTCTCCCAAGTTTTCACAGAGTACACTCAAATCAATCTCTCTGGATAAGTCACCGGACCCAACCACATTTACAATTTCAAGTGAAGTTTGGTGTTGAGATTTGTCTTTACCCATTATCGGCTAGCAATCTCAATATAGTACGGCCGCTTGATAATGCTTCTTAGTGGAAGACAATTGTGTTATCGAGTACCATGACAGTATGGTTTTGGTGATACGTTTTATGACGGCTGAGAGTAAACATGAGTATAATCACATGCCACTCAATACAGTATACAATGTCGTGACAGAACCGGTCAATGATAGTCTTGATGAACTAACTGCGCTAGAATTCTTCCGAGCCTGTGTCAATAACGAAAATCTCCCAACTCGGCTAACAGTACGTCATCTTGGTGAATTTCTTCGCTTTGCAGGCGATGAGAAGAGTGATTTAATCAGACACCTTCACACTATTCTTCGAGAAACTGATTCTGTAGAACGATACTCGATGATTCAGTTTATTGTGGAGGGTCGTCTGTTTAATGAAGAGATTGTTAGACTTGGTGTTCCGACCGGACGTAGTAGTTACGAAGATATTACTATTGACGAGCTATTTATAGACTCTCTAACACAAGAAAGTGCTACACAGTACGTTGCCTCAAAGTAGCGTTATCCGGTATCTCTACTTCCACTCTGCCTTGCGAATATTTAACCACATTCTAGCAAATAGAGTCTTTATGGCGTTATGCTCTGAATGTAAGAGTGAGGCTGAGTCTGCGACAACTCAAAAGAGCAATCAGGATAAATGTAGTCGTTGTGGAAGACCACTCTAACGACGGCCCTCTGCTCAAAATGCCTTGGAGAGGCTGAAACTGTCTCGCTCCAAGGAAGGAAGACAAATGGCAAGAGGACTGCAGACCGCTGTAGTCGGTGTGGGAGGAAAGTGTAAATGGCCCTTTGCGAGGATTGTATAGAGGAAGCAGATGCGACGGTCGAAGCCTTGTCGAAGTATCCTCGCTCGGGTTCAATGAAATGTAGTCGGTGTGGTCAAACTCTCCAATAATGCCACTCTGCTCAGAATGCCAAAGTGAAGCCGAAATTCAATCTCGACTGAATGCAGACGCTGACGAAGCGCCAAAACGATGTAGTCGGTGTGGAAAGCGTCTTGGATAGATGTCGGAGGAGAAGACTGATGAAGAGGAAACAGCTGATGACCGTGAAGTTATCGACCCTTCTGATTTTCAGACCCTTGAACTCACGTTGGAAGAAGCTCGACGCCAATATGATGACGAAGAGACCCGTCGAGGCACTGTAGAAAACAAAATTGGAATCGTCGTAACGGTCGATACACTTCTAATTTCGTTCGGAGCCTTGTTCAATCAGGGACCCTCCCCGTTAGCTCTCGTAGTGGTATTGCTACCGGCATTGGTATCTGCCGGTCTCGGTCTACATGCCATCCGCTCACGAGATTACGAACGGCCTGGAAAGAATATCTGGGATTTCTACGACTATTCGGAATACGACCAGTCTGATGCTCAACGAGAGCAGCTGCTCCTCGACTATGTACGTACAACCGGGAAGAACAAGGAGAAGAACGACCCCAAGTTCGGTGTTTTCAATATATGTATCAAACTAACCTTCGCTTCGCTGGTACTCCTTCTAGTAACCCCTGTTGTGTATGAGTTCGGACTTCTCGATATACTTAGACCAGCGGTATTAGATGTTCTATCGAAATTACTCTGAGTTTCACTTGGTTTGCTCTCAACGTAGGTTATCTGGGTTAATAGAAATTGAGTCAATCAAGAATATCCTCCGCAACGGTACTAAGATAGGATTTGAGACAAGCTACTGCCCTTGAGCCCACACGTTCAGCGGCCTTCGGCTCTAAAATCATCAGGGCAAATGCGTCCGCAAGGAGCTCCTCTTCGCTCAGTCGATATGACGAATACTCTCCCTCGCCTTCTGGTATTGTTCCTCTCAATCGCTCAGATAACCGAATGGCATCCTCACGGGCACCATCCGTGTCGAATACACTCTCTTTTGTTTCGTCGAAGCCGGCCCTCTCACTCTTTTGTCCAATACCTATATCGAAGGCATGCCCAAGCTCGTGTGCGACTGTCGGCCCCTTTCTCGCTCCTAAGAAGTCATCTGAGTCAGTATCTACGACAACTCGCTTCGGGACTGGGTCGAAATAGCCCATCACGTTCTCCTCGTCAATACCTCCATCAAGCTCAGACTCATTCACGTAGCCATTTTGCTCCGCAAATTCTAGCACTCGGATTGCTCGCTTCAGAAGCTCTGAATGGGGAATCGTATCTACATGAGGAAAGTCTAGCTCCCAGATATCGTCTTCCCAGGCGTCTACATCAAGAGTGATTGGCTCATTCGAGCTCTCGTCCTCCTGCTGGTCAACATCCGGTCTGCTTGCGTGAATAGCCTCAGCGTCACTTTTGTTTTCCCCGCCACCTCGTAGAGTGTATGGCGTGGGATTATCACCCAATTGCTCAAATCCTTCTACTGTTCTAATAAAAGATTCTGACTTCTGGAAAAGGTACATTTAATGGGCGTTTGGGGCCGTTTCGTCGCTGTTCTGTGTGATGTCAGAATCGCCTTTCTCCTCAATCTGCTTTACACGTGCGACGAACGTCTTCGCAGCGTCCGCTTTTCCTGTCGCAGCGTACCGATGTGAATCGACTGTACTCGGTTCGATGTTCAGAATCTGAGCTATGTCACTGCGGGTGAAATTTGCCCTGTGTAACGCGAGCACGTGGGCCTGCTGTATCCCAATCATATCGGAGTCGTGTAATGCCCAGGCATTATGAAGCGCACGGCCAATACGAGAGAGTTCGACGTGAGGAGTCGAGGTCTTGAATTTGTGAACTTGCTCGGACATCGCCCCACCCTCGGTATCGGGAGAGTAGCGCGGACTAAAGCGCTCATCCTGTTCGTTATACGTACCGACGAACAGGCCACCTCTCCAGTGAATGTAGTACGCAGGCATTCCGTTCATTTCTGACTCCTCGTCAGCTATCCACCCAATGAAGACAGCCTGCTGGTCCGGAATGTAGCTAGGAAATTCCGGTTCCTGGTTTTCGGTCATAATCTAATACCTTGCTACCATGTAGTAGCAACCGAGGCGTATAATATTTTTCCCCTGAGTCACTCGGCTGCCAAGAGAACAGTCCACAAGCGTAGGGACATTGGACGTGCCAGGTGAATAGTACACCCTACGGTTTCTTGAAGACTCACCAGAATATTCAGCTACACATGGACTTTGACACTCTCCCTGATTTCCCGCGATTCAATCTCGGGGTGAGTCTGCTTATTGGGCTACTGTCATCCGGTCTCTTGTTCATTCTCCCTGCCGACTCCTTCTCATCGTTGTTCCAAGTCTTAGCACTTACACAGGCATCCCTGTTAGCGATTATCGTCTCAGTCGGTCTATTAAGCGTCCAAATCGCAGCTAATCAGTTCACTCCCCTGATTGGACGGCGGTTTGAGGAAGGCCAATTCCTCACGAGTACGATTCTGCGTTTCGGGGCCTCAATCGCTCTTGCTCTGATTGCTATGCTTCTTATCCCTGAACTGTACCCGCTCGCGGGACGACTCCCATTATTCGGACGAGTTCTGCTCGTCGCTGCCGGAGTCGGTGGTGCCACGTTCAGTTTCCTTTCGGTTATCAACGTCAAGGATGACATGCTCAACTATCTGAACCCTGAATCGCTACTTGATGATTTGCTTGAGCATGTCTCTTTTGAAGCTTATCGACGTTCTCCGAAGAACTCCAGGAAAATGGTCATACTGCTCGAAGCCCCGTATTAGAGATTTTCCAGATTGGGCAAAGAGCATTCGAAGACAACGATAACCACACAGCAATCTATGCTATCCACACCCTGAGTGAGGCAAATAAGAAGATTCTGATTGATTACAGTGAGCTAGATAAAGAAGAGCGAAAAGAAGTCCGTCTCCAGCAGAAAGACCTATTTGGATATTGGGTACGCATTATTGATTCTGCAGTCGAGAGAGGGACTGACAAGACGCTTTATCAAATCGTCCTCAGCCAAAAAGAGATAGCGACGACTGCTGCTGAAAACGGCGAAAGCAGTATCGGTACTGAAGCTGCGAGAACTTTGCAATACCTGTGTGAGCAGACGCACAAAAATGACCGACTTGAGAAATCCCACTATTCACGCTTCAAACACATACTAGAGTCCTCCATCGAACACGACACTCCAAGGATTGCTACCTCTACGGTGACATATATGGAACACCTTTCGCTCGCCCTCACGACTAATATAAGCGGAGATGAAGAACGGAAGACAGAGGGTGAGAGAATCGTTGACACTCTGTTCGCGTATATTCGGGACGCCTGGACAAAGCTCAGTACCTCACAAAGCATCCTCGGCTAGCTGTTTCTGCGGCCTGAGTTCTGTGTCGAAGCGGTTGTACTGACGGTCTCGACGAGAGAATTACGGACGGATCGACGGAGAGCTGTCGCTGTCGG
>Ga0208412_1001175_pt1 | contig 11294 bp, 8 predicted proteins | sample AntDeeMetag02WF4_FD_184758 | JGI IMG/M metagenome (GOLD analysis project Ga0208412, IMG submission 184758) | Saline lake microbial communities from Deep Lake, Antarctica - Antarctic Deep Lake Metagenome 02WF4 (SPAdes) (version 2) | ecosystem: Environmental > Aquatic > Non-marine Saline and... | reverse complement strand
CGCGGCGAGCAGCAGATCCTTGAGGTTGGTGGCGAAGACCTGGATGGCCTCCTGCTCGGCGATCTCGCGCAACTGCTTCTTGATCTCCATCTCGATATGCCACTGCAGCTTGACGCGCCAGGCCCAGCGCACTGTCTCCAGCAGCCAGCGGTCGCCCGGGCGGCCCTGGTCAGTGATGCCGAACTGCTCGCTGATCATGACTTCGCCGGTGGAGCGCGCGGCCTTGAGGTTGCCTTTTTCGTCGACCTCGTCGATGACGAGACCGAGCGACAGGATCTCTTCGGTCTGGCCCCGGAACATCGCGAGCGCGCGATGCGAGGGGATCTTCCGCACGGGTTCGATGGCGTCGTGGTAGTCGGAGAACTTTTCCGCCTGCTCTTCCTTGTCCCTGTCGAGACGGGGACGCAGCTTCGACTGCAACCTACCGTGCGCCCACGCGTACTCGCGCAGGCGACCGTTCAGTTCCGGTTCCTCGGCGAAGGTCTCCATCAGGATCTGGCGGGCGCCGTCCAGTGCCGCGGCCGCGTCGGCCACGCCATTGTCCGCGTTGATGAATCGCTCGGCCTCCGTTTCCGGATCCAGCGCCGCATCGGCGAGCAGCGATTGCGCCAGCGGTTCGAGCCCGGCCTCGCGCGCGATCTGCGCCTTGGTGCGGCGCTTCTTGACGTACGGGCGATACAGATCCTCGAGGCGCGTTTTCGTGTCGGCGGCCTCGATGCTTTTGCGCAGTTCATCAGTCAGTTTGCCCTGCTCGTCGATGGAGGCGATGACTGTTGCACGCCGGCTTTCCAGTTCGCGGTGGTAGCGCAAACGCTCTTCGAGCTGGCGCAGCTGCATGTCGTCCAGCCCGCCGGTGGCCTCCTTGCGGTAGCGCGCGATGAACGGGACCGTGGCGCCGCTATCCAGCAGTTCTACGGCTGCGGCAATCTGTTCGGTGTGGGCGCCGGTTTCATCGGCAAGACGGGGGAGGATGCGTTCGAGACTCATGCGATCTTTACCGGTTGCGTGACAATCATCGGCGCCATCCAGTGGGCGCGGGGAACCATCGGGGGACGCAGTATACGGATTTGCCGTGGCGGGAAAATCGGTTGATGGGCATCAGCCGGCGAGATCGTCGTCCGTCCACGCTCCCCGAAGCCCGTTGGCGATGTCGGCGGCCACGCTCATCCAGGCATCTCTCAGGGTCTCCACCAGTGCGGGGTAACCATCCTGCGCCAGGGCCTGCTGTCGCTGGAAGCGCTCACCGGCCTGAATCTCACCCTGGCTGTCCAGAAGCTCCCAATTGCCACCGACGACGGCGTAGCCATCGAATCGGCCCTGAAACCGGTTGACCGTCACGGTCAGTTCCATGATCTCACGCTCCGGGGCGCGGAGCGGCTGATCCGGGCCCAGCACGCGAACGCCGTCAAGCTGCTCCGCCAACCGCTGGCGCAGATCGCGGTGGAGCTGGGCGGCAAGGTCTTCCGCCCAAAGGTGATTACGGGCCGCTCGAATGGCGACGTCGCTGGTCTGCATCACGATCCCCTCGACATCGAGATAACGCGCCAGTTCGATGTGTTTCACGCGCAATAAGCGTTCGCCGCCCACGGGCTCGGTAGCGGTTGGTTTCTCGGTCAGGAGGTAATGTGTCGCGCCTTCCCCCGGCGGGCGTGCACTGCACGCGGCACTCAGCGCCACCACCAGCAGCACCATGACCAGCAGGCACGTTTGCAGCGGAACTCCCGGCGACTGACGTCTCATTGTTGCGGGGCCCTGGGTTCGGGGTCTTCGACATTCTCCGTATCGAAGATGAGCGCATTGGGCTGATCGCGGAGGGTGCGGACGAGGGGCTGCAGATCCTGCATAACCGACTCCAGTCGGTTGAGGGCGTCGTTGAACTGCCGGTACAGCGGAGAATCCTGGTCGAAGCCTTCCAGCGTGCGGCGGAGTTCGACCAGTGTTGCCTCCATCTGACGCGGCAACTCGCGCGTCGCCGAGTCGTCGAGCAATGCCTGCAGGGACGCTGCCGTACGCTCGACGGTGCGGAACGTCTCCCGGGAGCGCTCGGCACTGCCCTCGAGTCGGGTCAGTACCGGCTGGATCTCGAGGTCATTGAGTTTCTCCAGCAGCTGGCCCATCTGGTCCTGGATCTGGTCCATCCCGCCAGCAGTCGCCGGAATCACGGGACGTTCGCCCCAGGACGACCCGGCGACGGTCTCCGCATCCGCGCGCATATCGAGCGCGACGTAGCTGGTGCCGGTGACCAGGTTCCGACTTCTTACCGAGGCCCTGAGGCCCTCGTCGATCAGGCCACTCACGCGCTCGCGCCAGGCATCCAGGTTCGTGGTCTCCTCCGCACCGGTCAATCGCTGGGGTTCGATGCGCACCAGTACCGGAATGGCGAGACTGTCCTCGGAGTCAGGTCGCGGCCCGTCAAAACGCCAGGCGACGGTGTCGACGGTACCGATGCGCACGCCCCGATAGCGGACAGGTGAACCCTCGCTGACCCCTTCGACGCTGCCCTCGATGAGGACCACGTACTCCAGGTACTGATCCATTGCTGCGTCGCGCGCGGCCGCCCGGCTGCGATGCACCTGGAATCGCGAGTCCGGTTCGACGGTCTTGCCGGCCCCGGTGTCCGGAACGCTGAGCGTGATCCCGCCGCCGAGCAGAGTCTCCAGCGACTGGAAATCGACGCTGAAGCCGTCGGCGGTGTAGCTCATGCTCAACCCCGACGAGTTCCAGAAGCGGGTCTGCGCCGTAACAAGCTCCGTGTACGGCGACTCGATGAAGACCTGGTACTCGGTTTGCCGCGTACTCGCATCGAGCTGAACCGAAGCCACACGGCCCACCGTCATCCCGCGGTAGGTAACCGGCGCCCCCTCCGTGATGGCCATCTCCGGCCCACTGATCAGCGTAATCCGCAGGCCGCCCTCGCCGAGCCCGGTTACAGGCGGATTCTCCAAAATGTCGAAACGACGCTGGGGCTGGTCTGCATCGCCCGGCTGCAGCGCTATGTAGGCGCCGGAGAGGGCAGTGTCCAGGCCGCTGATACCCTGGCTGCCGATGCGCGGTTTGACGACCCAGAACCGCGTCCCCTCGTTCAGCATGCGTTCGGATCCCGAGCGCAGCCGGGCTTCCACCACTGTGTGGCCAAGATCGTCGGAGAGCCGGACGTCCGTGACCCGACCGACCTCGACATTGCGTGTCTTTACCAGGGTTTTCTCGGCCTCGATACCTTCGGCCTCGGGCATGCGAAGGGTGACTTTAGGCCCGAGGGCGGCGAGGTGCTCGTAGGCCATCCAACTGCCGATCACCAGAGCCACCAGCGGCAATAGCCACAGCGGCGAGATGCGGAGCTGGCGGCGCCGGACGGCCCGTTCCCCGGTTTCAGTCATGACCACTCCGCTGTGCGGGGGCGCGGGTCTCCCAGAGCAGCCTGGGATCGAAACGCATGGCCGCAATCATACTCACGATAACCATGCCCGCGAAGGCCAGCGCCGCCGGCCCCGGGGTAATCGACATCAGCGACTCGGCCCGCACCAGCGCGACGAGGATGGCGACCACGAAGACGTCGACCATGGACCAGCGCCCGATGAAGTCGATGAGGCGATACATCCGGGCGCCCACCAGCGGGTCACCGCGGTCGGGGTGGCGCGCGCGCCAGCAGAGCCCGGCCAATGCCAGCATCTTGCCGATGGGAATCAGGACGCTTGCTGCGAAGATCACGATCGCGATCAGCAGGTCGCCCGCCTGCATGAAGCCGATTACACCGCCGATGATGGTGGGTGTCTGTTCCGCCCCGAAGCGCGTGGTCTGCGTGATCGGCAGGCTATTGGCGGGGATGTAGAGCAGTCCCGCCAGCAGAAGCAGTGCCAGCGTATTCTGGAGGCTGCAGGGCGCGCGGGTATGAACGCGATCTCCGCACCGGCGGCAGCGCCCGTGTCCCGCAGCGTCGACGCGATTGATCAGGCCACACACATGGCAGCCGGTCATTCCCTGGTCGCGGGCGTTGCCGCCAACCCGTATGCCCGGGGGCGCCGATGGCTCCCCGGCCAACCGGAACCAGAGCCAGTCGGTATCCAGGGCCAACTGCGTCTTCACCAACGCCAACACGAAGGCGCCATAGGCCCAGAGGGCCGGCCCGACATCCAGCGTGGCCATGCCGGCGATTTTGGTCAGGCTGACCAGCAGGGCGATCAGGAATACATCGGCCATGATCCACGGGCCGATATGACTGACCGCCCGGGCGAGAAGCTCGTCCCGGTGGCTGCCACGTGAGCGGGCCATACGGCTATGGAGGATAATGAACCCGACGAGATAGACGAGCGGCAGGATCACGATACCGAGCAGAACCGTGACTGCGACCAGGGGCTCACCGAAGCGGGCCAGCGCCGAAACGGTATCGGTCAGGGTGATGGTGTTGCCGATCCCACGCACATCGAAGCCGATAAACGGCAGCGCCATCGCCATGGCCAGGCATATGAGGGCTGTGACCGCATAGGCGAGCCCACGCTGGACCGGGAGCCGGTGTCGACGAACAAGGATATGACCACAGCGTGGGCAGTCCGCCCGCTCCCGCGGTCGCAGGGGCGGCAGCGCGACGACATGATCGCAGTCGGGACAGGCGCGCAGACGTCGGCGTCGTGACCAACCAGCCGCGCGCCCGGTAGCCTTCCGGGACGACGGGCTGTTGCCGGAGGCGGCGCCGGTATCGGGACTTTGATTCGCCATGGCCCACTAGTGTCCCTTAACGCAAGTTCGTCGTGTTTTCGCCGGGCCTCGAGGCGCCTGGCGGCGTTGCGCCTCCTCGCCCCAGGAGGCGCTATGACTCGTCGGCGCGCCTTGCCAGTCGCCACGATGCCTCGACGAGAAACATCGACGAACTTGCGTTAAGGGACACTAGCATACTCGTTGCGGCGTCCCTGCCGCCGGGACGCCGACCTCAAGCCAGTCGGCCGTTCAACTCCTGCCAGGAAGGACCGAAGATGGTCTCGGGCTGCGGCTGTGCCAGCAGCCAGTCGTGCAACGGATTCATCAGGTAATCGACATCCTCGGGCTCGAGCACGAAGCTCAGTGCGTCGTCCGGGCCGGCGTCACTGACCAGGTGGATGCGCTGGGCTTCAAGCGGTTTGAGGGCCGGCGACAGCCGGTTCATGACCGATGCGATGTTCGAGCCGACCAGGCTGACCGAGCCCACTTCGTGGCTGACGTTGGCGGTCCCGATCGATTCGAGATTGGCAACGAGGCGGGCGAGATCCTGTTCGGTCAGTGGGCTGGCGGCCGGATCGATCGTCAGGCTGATGCTCGCGGCCGAGTTCGCGATCAGGTCGATGGCGATGCCGTGCTGCGCAAACACGCCGGTAACCTCGGCCAGCGTGCCCGTCTGGTGCCAGTGCCCGGGACAGTCGATCCGGATCAGGTACAGTTGATGGCGGCTCACGACGGCCTTTACGCCGAGCTCGGTGGGCGCGGCGGCGCTCGATACCACGGTGCCTTCCATTGCGGGTGCCTGCGTGCAGCGCATATGCAGTGGGATGTCGTTGTCGCGCACCGGCGGTATGCAGCGCGGATGAAGTACCCGCGCGCCCATGGCGGCCAGTACCTGGGCCTCATCGAAGGTGACCGCGCGCAAAAGACGGGCGTCCGCCCGGTCCTTCGGGTTGGCGGTGAACAGCCCGGGAACGTCGGTCCAGATCTCAAGCCGCTTTGCGTTCAGTTTGCCGGCCAGGTAGGCCGCTGAGGTGTCGGAGCCGCCGCGCCCGAGCAGTACCGTATCGCCGTGCCCGTCCGCCGCGATGAAGCCCTGCGTGAGGACCGCGTTCCCGGAGAGGTCGGCGAGGTCGTTGATCAGCCGCTCATCCGGGGCGTAGTGACAGGTCGCTGACAGGTAGTGGTGACTGCTGCTCGCGCCGGTCGATGCGGGTTCGGCCTGCAACAGCGTGCGGGCGTCGCGCCAGACCACGGATGCGCCACGCTCTCGCAGCCACGCGGCACCGAGGCGCGTAGCCATCAACTCGCCCATGGCCATGAGGCGTGCGCGCACTTCGTCGGGGACCGTGCCGATGAGCCGGGCGCCCTCGACCATCCGCCCGAGTTCGGTGAGGTCCTCGCCGAGCTCGTCGTCGGCGTTCAGGCCCATGGCCGCAGCCAGTCGCTCGTGTTTCCCGCGGATCTCGGCAAGGAGCGGTTCCATGTCGCCCTCTGCGTCGACCGCGTCGATCAGTTTCTGTAGCAGATTGGAGACGCCGGACAGCGCCGAACAGACCACCATGGCCCGTTCGCCGTCGGCGGTGCGTTGCTCGATGGCATCCGCGATCGTCTGCCATCGGTCGACACTCGCCACGCTGGTGCCGCCGAACTTGAGCACAACCCAGTCTTTGCGGGCAGGCATTCTTTCCTCCCGGAGGTAGCAGGGAACTTCGAAGGTGGAGGGCCGTTTACGGCCCGTGCGCCCATTGGGCGGATCCGGAGACAGTATAACGGATCCGGCGCGCGCTATTCCGCGCGGAGCGCGCCACCGGATCCGCCCGTCTCGATCGACCGAGCAGCTTAGATCTTCGTGCCCAGTTCGCGGATGCGCTGACGGGTCGCGTCGTCCGGCAGGCGTCCGGTCCCCGCGCCCATGTTGTCGGCGACGTGCTTCGGATTGCTCGTCGCCGGGATCACGCAGGTGACGGCCGGGTGGGCCAGGATGTACTTGAGCGAAAACTGCGCCCAGCTCTCGCAGTCGAACTCTGCCGCCCAGTCCGGTAATGGCCGGTCCCGGACGGCGCGGAACAGGGCGCCGTTCTCGAACGGCCGGTTCACCATCACACCGATGCCACGATCGGCGGCGAGCGGCAGCAGCCGTTCCTCGGCCTGTGGCTCCGTGAATGAGTAGTTGAACTGCACGAAGTCCAGCGGTTCCGAGCGCATCACCCGCTCCAGTTCCTCGAATGCCGAGACCCGCGAGTGAGTGACGCCGATGTAGCGTACGTGACCTTCCTCCTTCCATTGGCGCAGATTGCGGAGCTGGGTCCGCCAGTCCACCAGGCTGTGGACCTGCATCAGGTCCAGGGGGCGCTTGCCCAGCAGTTCCTGCGAACGCTCCATCTGTTCGAGGCCCGCTTTGCGTCCCGTGGTCCGCACTTTGGTGGCCAGAAAAAGGTCTTCGGCCAGATCCAGTTGCGCCACCAGGTCACCGATCACCGACTCGGCGTTGCCATAGATCGGGGCGGTGTCGACCAGCGCTCCGCCGAGTTCGTGGAACCGACGCAGTACCTCAAGCAGTGCATCCATATCCGCCTCGTTCGGTACCTCGAACTCGTCGGACGTGCCCAGGCCGACCACCGGCAGGGTTTCCTGCGTCCCCGGAATCCGGCGGTGCATCATTTCCGCTCCGGATGCCAACGACGGGGACATGTGCGGGATCAGCAATACCCCCGCGATCAGCTTGCAGAAAGAACGCCGTCCGATGTCGATATCGGTGTGGGATGTCTCGCCGCTGGCCTGATTCCCGATGCGGCTGTTCCTGTCGGCGAAGTTGTATGGGGAATTCATACGGGCGTCTTCCTGTGTCAGCGCAACGCAAACGCGATACACGCAATGATCAGCGCAACCGCGAGCGCCCAGCAGATTGTGGATATGGTTCGGTCGCGCATGATCTTTCCCGGTCAGTCGTAGCTGAACTTCTCTGACAGGATACGGGATGCCGGGATACCCAGTCGGCCGAGGGTCGTGGCAACCCCGTCGATCATCGGCGCCGGTCCGCACACGATGTACATTCGGCCGGCCGCACTCCCGGGATCAACGAGTTGCCGCAGCATGGCCTCATCGATGATGCCGACCTTGCCATCCCATCCTGGGGGCGGCTCGGAAAGGACGTTGTGAACCTCCATGTCGAGTTCGCGCGTCATGTCTTCGAGCTCATTTTTGTACATGATCTGGTCGACCGCGCGGTTGCCGTAGATGAGCTTGAGCGGCCGCGGATCGCGCTTCGCTCTGAGCTGTCGCAACATGCCCATGATCGGCGCCATGCCGACACCTCCGGCAATGAAAGTGAGACCGACTCCATCGTCCTGCGGCAGAATCATATGCCCGTGCGGGCCGTCGATGTAGGCGCGGGCATCGACCGGGATATGCCCGATCCGGTTCGTGAAATCCCCGGCCTCCTTGATCGTGAAGCTCAACTGCGGCCGGTCCGCCGGACAGGAACTGATAGAGAACGGATGCTCGGTGATGGAGAAGGGCGAGCGATCAAGCGTGAGCCATACGAACTGGCCCGGTTCGAACGAGAGGGCGGTCCCGTGTTTGGGCTCGATCACAAGATCCCAGGTTTTCGCCGCGACTTTTTCAATGGTTTTGACGCGATAAGGCCGGCGCAACTGGCTGAGGGGGCGCAGGATATACACGTTCACGAGTGTGCCGAGAGCGACACTGGTCATGACGATCCAGAACGCCCCGAGAGCCGGATCAGCGCTGTAGCGCCCGGCTCCCAGCGCGTGATGCAGCGTCAAAAGAGCGATCAGCGCCGCTCCGAGGCCGTGCATGAGGCGCCACGTTTCATACCGATACGGGAGGTCTCTGCGGAAAACGCCGAGCACGATGAAAACGGGAAGCAGCAACCAGGCCAGGCCACCAGTGATGAATGTGGCGCCGCCCAGGTTCAGACCGGATACGCCGGTGAGGTCCCATGGCCGCGAGCCGCTCATGGGCAAAGTGTAGAGAAACGGATGGATCAGGATAAACAGCGCGAGCACTCGCGCGATGACCTGATGAAACCGCATGGTGATATCGATGCCGGTGCGCCCGGAAATCCGGCGAAACCGTCCGGAAAGCACGAATTCCATCATCATCATGGAAAAGCCGACCAGCGCGAGCGATGACGCAAATTCGTCCTGGAACGGGCGCGCCGGCAGCCCCTGTGCGGCGGCAAGGCCGAGCGGAGCAAGCGCCAGTGCTGCATACATCAGCAGCAGTATGGCTGGATGAAATCCTTTCTGGAACATAGGACTCTCTCGACGGGGATGAACGCCATGTCGGCAATGACGGACCGCGACGCCCCTGCGGCTGCGTCACTGGTCGAGAACCGTGGGCGTGGGCATGCCCGATTCTGCCAGTCACATTATAGTCAGACCGGCTGGGCTGTCCTGAAGGCGACCGGGGATTGACGGGTCAGGCCAGACCCGACCTGCCGCTCGTGGGCACGTCCGATGATCGAGAATGGCCCGAGAACCGTTTGCCCGGGGGCGCGCATGCCCGGGACGCCTATACTCGCTGCATGCAGATATTCGCGCTCAACGCCAGTCGTGCCTTCGGCGATCGTGTCGCCACGGCTTTTGGGGTGCCGTTGTCGGAACATGAGGAGCGCGAGTTCGAGGATGGCGAACACAAGGCGCGCCCACTCGTCAGCGTCCGCGGGCTCGATGTCTACGTCATCCAGAGTCTTTATGCAGATCCGGAACAGAGTGTCCATGATCGGCTTTGCCGTCTGCTTTTCTTTCTTGGTGCGGTAGTCGATGGCGGTGCGGCGCGCGTTACCGCCGTGATCCCCTACCTCGCCTATGCCCGCAAGGACCGTCAGACGAAGCCCCGCGATCCGGTCACGACGCGCTACATGGCCCGGTTGATCGAAGCCATGGGCGTCGATGCAGTGATGACGCTGGATGTCCACAATCTGGTGGCATTCCAGAATGCTTTCCGCTGCCGGAGCCACCATCTCGATACCCGTCGATTGTTCGCCGACCATGTCGCCGGGCGGTTGGGCGATGCCCCGGTGGTCGTCGCCTCGCCGGATCCCGGTGGCGTCAAACGGGCGCAGCTTTTTCGCGAGACGCTGGAAACGTCACTTGCGCGATCGGTCGGGTTTGCGTTCATGGACAAAAGACGCAGTGCCGGACGCGTCAGTGGGAACCTGCTGATGGGGGAAGTGGCCGGTGCGCAGGTGCTCGTCGTGGACGATCTCATCAGTACCGGACATACGCTGCTGCGCGCCGCCGAGGCATGCCTGGAGCACGGGGCCGCGACCGTCCGGGGGGTGGCGGCGCATGGGCTGTTCACGGGAGATGCCGCGGATGTCGTCGCGGATGGCCGCATCGAGGGATTCACGCTGAGCGACACGGTACCGCCATTCCGCCTGCCGGCGGCGCTGATCCGCGCGCGTATCGACGAGGTCAGTGCGGCGCCGCTGTTTGCGGAGGCGATCCGTCGTTGCCACCGGGACGGGTCGCTGGTCGAACTGCTGGAGGGGCCGCCAGGATAAGCCGGGCGGACTCGGCTCGTTCCAGGTACTCGCGGGCGAGCGGCAGCCAGCGGTCCGGCGTGCGCACGACGGGATTCAGCAGGTGGCGCAGCGCGAGACGGGCCCGCAGACACGCACGGCAGATCGTGTAGAACGCCAGTAGCCGTTGCGGTGGCCGATCGTCGAGCACCGTTGCGCAGCGTTCCTGCAGCGTATCGCCAATCCATTCTGCGCCGAGCCGGCTGCATTCCAGTGCGAGGTCCGCGAGTTCGTCGAAGGGGTCGACCAGGCGCAGCTCACGATTGAATTCGAGGCAGTCGATGATGATCGGTGTCGCTTCGAGACAGATATGTTCGGCGCGCAGGTCGCCGTGGCCTTCGAGGATGTGGCCGTTGCGCACGCGCTTGGCGAGCAGATCGGATTCATCGACAAGGAACCGGTCGATAGCGTCGAGTATCCCCGCGTATTGGCCGACGGCGAGTTCGACACGTGCGTCCGCGAAGATCGCATGATTGACCCGCTGCTGGTCCAGGAAGTACCCGATATGGTCGTCGATGGAACGCGTGGCCGGCGCCCGCTGGCGGTAGAACTCCGCGAGCAGGTCGGCGAGGCGATCAACTTCGCTCGCGCACACCTTGTGGGCGCTGATTGCTCGGTCAAGCATGCGCTCGGCCGGCAGGCGCCGCATCACCACCAGCCAGTCGATCGTCTCGCCGGTGCCATCAATGGCCAACGCGCCCTTGTTCTCGACGGTGAGTCTTGCGGTGCCGAGATAGACGTCCGCCGCGAGACGACGATTGAGGCGAACTTCCTCATGAGCGTTGCGCTGGCGCGCGGCGAGGGTGGTGAAGTCTAGCCAGCGGTCGCGGATGGGTTTTTTCAGTTTGTAGACGCGCTCCCCCGCCAGAAACACCCATGACATCCGCGTCTCGCGCGTTTCCACACTGCGTACGCCGCCCTGGTACGCAGCGGGCTGGCGCAGGAATGCCACCCGCTCGGCGGTCGGAATCCGCTCGGGGTAAGGCGGCGTCGCTGGGCTCATGGAGTCCTGTGCCTCGGGGTCGTCGTTTTTCAGATTACACTTACATCATGG
>Ga0208412_1001167_pt1 | contig 11339 bp, 9 predicted proteins | sample AntDeeMetag02WF4_FD_184758 | JGI IMG/M metagenome (GOLD analysis project Ga0208412, IMG submission 184758) | Saline lake microbial communities from Deep Lake, Antarctica - Antarctic Deep Lake Metagenome 02WF4 (SPAdes) (version 2) | ecosystem: Environmental > Aquatic > Non-marine Saline and... | reverse complement strand
CAGCGGCGGCATCGACATCAAAATCGATTCGGTACGCCCGCCGCTTTGCAGGCCAAACAGCGTGCCGCGGTCCCACACCAGATTGAATTCCACGTAGCGCCCGCGGCGGTAGAGCTGAAAATCGCGCTCGCGCTGCCCGTAAGGCGTATCTCGGCGGCGCTCGACGATGGGCAGGTAAGCATCCAGAAAGCTGTCGCCTACCGCGCGCTGAAAGGCAAAGCATTCGTCAAAGCCATTCTGGTTAACGTCGTCGAAGAACAGCCCGCCGACGCCGCGGGTTTCATCGCGGTGCTTGAGATAGAAATAGTCGTCGCACCACGCCTTGTAGCGCGGATAGACGTCCTTGCCGAACGGCTCGCAGGCGGCCTTGGCCACGCGATGCCAGTGGCGCACGTCGTCCAGTACCGGATAAAACGGCGTCAGGTCAAAACCGCCACCGAACCACCACACCGGCGCTTCGCCGGGTTTGTCGGCAATGAAAAAGCGCACGTTGCCGTGGCTGGTGGGCACGTGGGGGTTGTGCGGGTGCAGCACCCAGGAAACCCCCACCGCGTGAAAACTGCGCCCGGCAAGCTCGGGCCGCGCCGCCGTGGCTGAAGGCGGCAGCGTGGCGCCGTAAACATGGGAATAGTTGACGCCACCCTTCTCGAACACGACACCGTTTTCAATCACCCGCGAACGGCCGCCGCCGCCCTCTTCGCGCGTCCAGCTGTCTTCCCTAAAGCCGGCTTCATGCCCATCGGCGCGGGCAAGCCCTGCGCACAAGCGTTCCTGGAGATCGAGAAGGTAGCGTTTTACGTCATCAAGGTGCTCATGAGCCACGGTTTGCTCCTGGGGGATTAAAACAGAATAAAAGGAAGGGATACGAGGAGCGTCAGGCACGCAGCACACGGCCGCTGGCAAGATCGCGGATCTGGCTGGGGCGCGTGCGTCCGCCAAGCTCACCCGCCACGATGGCACCCAGCTCGCCACCCGATTCAGCGCCAAAGATCGCGCGCGCCTCGGTAGCACTCATCGCCGGCGGCTCTCCGGCCCGGTTGGCCGAGGTTGACACCAGCGGGCCGCCAAACGCCTGGCACAGCGCCTGCATACCGGGATGATCGGTCACCCGCAGCGCCACACAGGCGTGATCTCCGCGTACCAGCGCATGGGCGGTGCCGTTATCCGGCACCAGCCACGTCACAGGCCCCGGCCAGCTGGCCAACAGCGGCGCGTAAAGCGCGTACGGCAGGCCTTTCAGCCACGGCTCAAGCTGCGCGATACTGGCCGCCACAACAATCACGCCCTTGGCCGGTTCGCGAGCTTTCATGCGCACCAGCCGGGTCAGGGCGGCAGCGTTGTGCGGATCACAGCTAAGCCCCCACACGGCCTCGGTGGGGCAGGCAATGACTTGGCCGTCGCGCAGCGCGTGCACGGCGTTTTCCAGCGCGATGTTTTCACGCGTGGAGAGTTTACGGTCAGCCGTCGGCATGGAGCCTCCTCGCAGCGTCAATCAGGCGGACACAATCGTATCACAGGCGCGCAGACGACAGGCACGCCTCAGGGGCGCAGCTGCCGCACCCAACCGCCAGGCTGCTGGGCAACCAGCCCGTCAAGCTCAAGCATCAACAGGCGCTGCTGGCATTCTGCCACCGTGAGGCCGGCCTGCTGCACCAGCGCATCGATCGGCGTGGGGGTGGCGCTCAGCACGTCCAGCAATGCGTCCACCGGCTCATCCACTCGCGCGTCCAGCGGTTCTGTTGGCTCGTGGGCTACCGGCGAGGCCGAGCGGGGCTGCGCTTCGTCGCTGTGTACTGGCGGCTGGCAAGAGGGGTAGTGACCGGCCCACTGCGAAAGCTCGGCGACAATGTCATCGCTTTCACGCACTAGCGTGGCGCCGGTGCGCAACAGCTGTAAACATCCCCGCGCCTGCGCGTTGTGAATCGAGGCCGGCAGGGCAAACAGCTCGCGCCCCTGTTCAAGGGTCAGGCGTGCACTAACCAATGAGCCGCTTTTCTCGGCGGCTTCTACCACCAGCGTGCCCAGCGCAAGCCCTGTCACGATACGGTTGCGGCGCGGAAAAAACGCCGGATGCGCCCGGGTGCCGGGCGGGTGCTCAGCCAGCAGTAGCCCCCCGGGCGAGCGGCCCAGCCGCTGGTAAAGCTCGCGGTGACGCGCGGGGTAAATGACGTCGATGCCGGTAGCAAGCACAGCGATGCTCGCCCCGCCAGCGTCCAGCGCGGCACGCTGCGCCTCGGCGTCAACGCCCAACGCCATGCCGCTGGTGATGCAAAAACCGCGCTGAGCCAGATCCTGCGCAAAAGCCCGGGCGTTGGCCGCGCCTTCCGCCGTCGGGTGACGGCTGCCCACCACGGCAAGCCCAGGGTGTTTAAGCGTGCTCGTATCACCCTGTGCCCAAAGGATGGCCGGCGGGTCGGGGATTTCACTCAGCATCGCAGGAAAGTCAGGATGGTCGCGGTGTAAAATCACGCGGTCGAGGGCGGCCTGCTCCCAGGCAAGGCTTGCCTCGATGGCCGGCGTCAGCGGGCTTTTAGCCGGATGCCGAAGCCACAGGCGCAGCGCTGCGGCCGCCTGCGGTGGCAATAGTGCCAGCCAACCGTCGGGCCACGCCGGCGCCTGGGCGACGATTCTGGCCATCCGCTGTGGGCCAAGCCCCGGCAGCGCAAACGCTGCCAGCCACTCCCTGGCATTCACTCCCACCTCCTTAAAGCCGTTGTCGCCGCCCCACGGATTAGTGCGGCGGGCGTACTGCGTCGCCTACGGCCAACGTATTCGTGGCCGCCATGACGATAGCGTAGCTTATTTTGTCATACGGCCGGAAAATCACCAGGGTGCCGGCCGTCTCGGCGGGCAGTTTGACCAGCTCTTCGGTGCGCGGATCAACCACCTGCTCGCCCTGCTGGTCGATACGTAGCACGTGGCCTGGCTGAAGGCCATCTTCAGTGCCAAGGTCAATCGCTACTACCTGCAGGCGGCCGATAAAACGCACGCCGCCGGACACGCCGACAATACGGCCGGCCACATCATGCTGCGGCACTCTAGGCACCATGTCCTGCGCTTGAAGGCGGGTGTCTAGCGGCAGGATGATGTCGTTGTTGCGCACCTCCTGTGCGGCTTTTTGTACGCGCAACCTGGCCACATCGTCCTCGTGGCTGATAAGCGCGCCCTCGCCGATACCTATAAGCCCCATCCCCAACGGCTTACCTTCTGCGTCATGGTAGATCTCACCGGGTCGGAAAATGCCCAGCGACTCGCCCGACGTCAGCGCGGCAAGATTTGATGCTTCCGCGGCACGGGCAAAAATATGATCGCCCGCGCCGCTAATCAAACGCTTGTTATCACCGGCAATGACATACGCCAGCTCGTCCAGCGGCTCTGATTCATCGACAATACGGTGATCGCGTAAAAACGTCTGGAGCACACTCATCGGTAGCGGCGTAATCACCTCGCGGCGCGGCAGCGCACGCATCTCGGGTGACATTTTCACCACGTTCTGGCCCCGCTCCAAGCCGATGCATGGGCTGCCATCACAGTCGCGCAGGGTGAGGACATCACCGGGATAAATCAGGTGAGGATTGTCGATCTGCGGATTTTCCCGCCACACGCTAGGCCACAGCCAGGGCGAGTGTAAAAAATGGCCTGAAATATCCCACAGAGTATCGCCCGATTTGACCGTATAGCGCACAGGCGCGTCGTCTCGCACGCGCACGTCCGCTGCCGCTAACGTCTGGCTGAAAACCGAGCTGAAAAAAAACGCGGCGGTCACCCCTGCTGCCATCAGCCCGACACCCAGTCTGCTACGCCGCCTTGCATGTACTGCCATGCACTTGTTCTCCCTGTGATTAATCGTGCGCGTTAGCTGAGCCGTTGAAACGGCTGATGACACCTGAAGTCGCCGCTAAAACGTCCGCTGTCGGCATGCCCAAGCGAGCATGATATAGTGAACGGTAACAAAGCGCACAAGCCGCTTTTCGTTTTTGACAGGGCTTGGGTGTCTCACGGAATCAGCATTACGGTACACATAACGCTATGGCCAAACTACCTATATTAACATTTCCTGATGATCGGTTGCGGATAAAAGCCGCCCCGGTTGAAACGGTTGACGAGGACACGCGCACGCTGGTCGATAACATGCTTGAAACCATGTACGACGCCCGCGGGATAGGCCTTGCGGCAACACAGGTGGATGTCCACCGCCGCGTGGTCGTCATGGACGTCAGCGAATCCGGCAACGAGCCGCTGGTGCTCATCAACCCGAGCTACATAGCACTTGGCGATGAAAAAGAGCCGCTGTCAGAAGGCTGCCTTTCCATTCCCGAATACTACGCCGAGGTGCCGCGCTATCTGCGCATCAAGCTCAGTGCGCTTGACCGCGCAGGCGATCCCTACGAGCTTGAGGCCGATGATCTCCTCGCCCACTGTATTCAGCACGAGCTTGACCACCTGGAAGGCGTACTTTTCGTTGACTACCTCTCGCCGCTCAAACGCGACCGCGTACGCAAGAAAATGCAGAAACACTACAAGCCGCTGCAGGACGCCTAGCGCGCCGCACACCGTCATCAAGGCCGGATCACCCCGCCGCCGCGCTCGGGTTTTCCGGCCTTTCGCCGTTGGGCCGTCTCAAAGGGCTATCCTAACGGCCAGCGTTTGCCATTACTTTCTCGCTTCAAGGGCTTTTTCATGTCACCACTGCGCGTTGTTTTCGCCGGTACACCGGATTTTGCGGCGCAGAGCCTCCAGGCGCTGCTGCAAAGCCGCCACGAGGTTGTCGCGGTTTATACCCAGCCCGATCGCCCCGCCGGCCGCGGCCGCAAGCTTACGCCAGGCCCGGTCAAAACGCTGGCGCTTGAGCACTCGCTTGACGTCTATCAGCCGGCAACGCTGAAAGACGCCGATGCCCAGGCGGCGCTGGCCGCATTGGACGCCGACGTCATGGTTGTGGTGGCCTACGGCCTGCTGCTGCCCCAGGCGGTGCTGGAACTTCCGCGGCTTGGGTGCGTCAACGTGCACGCCTCTTTGCTGCCGCGCTGGCGCGGTGCCGCACCGATTCAGCGCGCCATTGAAGCCCAGGATACCGAGTCGGGTGTGGCCATCATGCAGATGGATGCGGGGCTTGATACCGGCGGCGTGCTCCATGAGGCGCGCGCGCCGATTACGCCCACCACCACCGGCGGCGAGCTGCACGATACGCTGGCAGTGCTTGGCGCTGATACGCTCACCGAGACGCTTGACGCCATGGCCGACGGCCGCACCCATGCCACCGCGCAGCCCAAACACGGCGCGACGTACGCCGCCAAGCTCACCAAGGCACAAGCCGAGTTGGACTTTACCCAGCCTGCCGTCACGCTTGCCGCCACCGTGCGCGCCTTCAACCCTTGGCCGGTGGCCTGGTGTATCCTTGGCGAAGAGCGCCTGCGGCTGTTCATGGCAAGCGTTGAGCCGGGCCCCCACGAAGCACGCCCGCACGGCACCCTGCTGGCGCCGGATAGCGACGGGTTACGCATCGCCTGCGGCGAACACGGTGACGAAGTTCTGCACGTGACCCGCGCTCAGCTGCCCGGCGGTAAAGCCTTGCCCGTGCGCGAACTGTTAAATGCCCGCCCGCCACTACTGGCCGCGGGCAACCGTCTGGGCCGCTCAAACGAAGGAGCCTCACAATGACCCCGCCACGCGATACACAGTCCGGCTCGACCGGCGTTGAAGTCCGCGCCGCGGCCGCCCGCGGATTGACGCCGGTACTCAAGGACCAGGGCTCGCTTGCCGGCCTCAACGAGCACAGCGTCATCCCCCGCGATCGCGCCCTGCTCAAGGAGCTGTGTTTTGGCACTTGCCGTCACCTGCCGCGCCTTGAGGCACTGGCCGGCGTGCTGCTGCGACAGCCGTTCAAAAAGCGCGACCAGGACGTACAGGCGCTGTTGCTGCTGGGGATTTATCAGCTGCTATATATGCGCATTCCTGCCCATGCGGCGGTGGGTGAAACTGCCGGTGCCGCGCGGCTTTTGGACAAGGCCTGGGCCACGCGGGTGCTTAATGGCTGCCTACGCCGTCTGCAGCGCGAGTCTGCCGCTCTTCAGGCGCAGGTTGACCGCGACCCAGGCGTCGCGCTTGCCCACCCGGCCTGGCTGTTAGACACGCTGAAAAAGGCTTGGCCCGACCAGTGGCGTACGCTAGCTGAGGCCAATAACCAGCCCGGGCCGATGACGCTGCGCGTTAACGCCCGTCGCGGCCACCGTGAAGCCTATCTTGGCGCCCTGACCGAGCACGGCATGGAAGGTCGGCCATGCCCCCACGCCCCGGATGCCATCACGCTGGCAACACCTTGCGATGTCACCGCCCTGCCCGGTTTCAAGGAAGGTCGTGTCAGCGTGCAGGACGAATCAGCCCAGCTGAGTGCAGCCTTGCTCGGCCCGGCACTGGCGCCACGCCCCGGTGCCCGCGTGTTGGATGCCTGCAGCGCCCCCGGCGGCAAGACCGCGCACCTGCTGGAGCAGTTCGACATCGCGCTGACCGCGCTGGACAGCGACAGCGAACGGCTGGGCCGGGTCGAAGGCACTCTTGAGCGGCTCGGGCTTCACGCCGAGTTGCATCACGCCGACGCCAGCCAGCGCGGCGACTGGAGCCGTGCGGAGTTTGACGCCATCTTGCTGGACGCGCCCTGTTCGGGCAGCGGCGTCATCCGCCGCCACCCGGATATCAAACGCCTACGCCGCCCGTCAGATATCACCAAACTGGCCGCGCTGCAGGCGCGTCTGCTCGACAATCTCTGGCCGCTTTTGGTAGAAGGCGGCACCCTGCTGTACGCCACCTGCTCGGTGCTGCCGGCAGAAAACGCCGACCAGGTCAGCGCCTTTTTAGCGCGCACCCCGAACGCCCGCGCCACCACGCCTGAAGACGTCGCCTGGGGGCAAGCTAGCGGTGCCGGCCGGCAGCTTTTTCCGCAATTTGAAAGCCATGACGGTTTTTTCTATGCGCGGTTAGAGAAGCGCTCGACGACGGACACCCACTAACGCGATGAAAATCATCATTCTCGGCGCCGGCCAAGTCGGCGGCACGCTGGCGGAACATCTGGCGCGCGAAGAAAACGACATCACCGTGGTGGATACCGACGGCGACCGCCTGCGCGAGCTGCATACCAAGCTGGATATCCGCACCATCACCGGCCCCGGCTCGTACCCGATCACGCTGCGCGAAGCCGGCTGCGAAGACGCCGACATGCTGATTGCGGTGACCAACACCGACGAAATCAACATGATTGCCTGTCAGGTGGCGCACACGCTGTTCCGCACGCCCACCAAAATTGCCCGGGTACGCACCACCGCCTACCTGACGCGCAAGGGGCTTTTCGCTCACGAGGCGATTCCCATCGACGTGCTGATCAGCCCCGAGCAGGTGGTTACTGATCACGTGCGCCGCCTGATTGAACATCCCGGCGCGCTGCAGGTGTTGGAGTTTGCCGGTGGGCTGGTACAGCTGGTGGCGGTCAAGGCGTTTTACGGCGGCCCATTGGTGGGCCAGGATCTAGCCTTTCTGCGCCGCCACATGCCCAACGTGGACACCCGCGTGGCGGCGATTTACCGCCGCAACCGGCCAATCATCCCGCGCGGCGACACCGTGATCGAAGCCGACGACGAAGTGTTCTTCCTCGCCGCCCGGCGCGATATCCGCGCGGTAATGAGTGAGCTGAGGCGCATCGAGCGCACTTTTCGCCGCATCGTCATTGCCGGCGGCGGCAACATCGGCGAGCGTCTGGCCGAGCAGCTGGAACACAACCACCAGGTCAAGATTATCGAGCACAGCCTGAAACGCTGCACCCAGCTTTCTGAACGTCTAGACCGCACCGTGGTGCTTCACGGCAGCGCCACCAGCAAGCGCCTGCTGGAAGAAGAAAACATCGAGGACTGCGATATTTTCTGCGCGCTGACCAACGACGACGAGGTCAACATCATGTCGTCACTGCTCGCCAAGCGCCTGGGGGCGAAGAAGGTACTCACCCTGATCAACAATGCCGCCTACGTCGATCTGGTGCAGGGCGGCGAAATCGATATTGCCATCTCCCCTCAGCAGGCGACCATCGGCAGTCTGCTCACCCACGTGCGTCGCGGCGATATCGTCAACGTGCACTCGCTGCGCCGCGGCGCTGCCGAGGCCATCGAAGCCATCGCCCACGGCGATAAACAGTCTTCCCGGGTCGTGGGGCGCAGCATTAGCGAAATCGATCTGCCCCAAGGCACCACTATTGGCGCCATCGTGCGCGGCAAGAAAGTGCTGATCGCGCGGCGTGACGTAGTGGTAGAGTCGGGCGATCACGTGATTCTATTCGTCATCGACAAGCGGCGTATCCGCGATGTCGAGCGCCTGTTCCAGGTCGGGCTAAGCTTTTTCTGATATGCCGCACATCCTGCGCCCACCCTGCGTGACAAACCATAAGGAGCCACGCTGACCATGAGCCTGCGGGTGATTCTGCGTATTCTGGGGCTGTTGCTGATGCTCTTCAGCCTCACCATGCTGCCACCAATGCTGGTGTCACTGTGGTTTCGCGACGGCGTATGGGATGCGTTTCTCATTGGTATCGCCATTACGGCGATCACCGGCCTGACGCTTTACCTGCCCAACCGCCGCGAGCGCAAAGAGCTGCGCATCCGCGACGGCTTTTTGATCGCAGTGATGTTCTGGACGGTGCTGGCGCTGTTTGGTGCGCTGCCGCTGATGCTCTTCGGCGAGGCGTCGCTGTCTCTTACCGACGCGGTGTTTGAATCGTTCTCGGGGCTCACCACCACCGGCGCGACGGTGATGACCGGGATCGATTTTCTACCCGAGTCCATCCGCTACTATCGCCAGCAGCTGCAGTGGCTTGGCGGCATGGGGATCGTGGTGCTGGCCGTGGCGATTCTGCCGACGCTGGGTGTGGGCGGCATGGCGCTTTATCGCACCGAGATTCCCGGCCCGCTCAAGGATTCCAAGCTTACCCCGCGCATCACCGAAACCGCCAAGGCGCTCTGGTACATTTACGTCACACTGACCATCGCCTGCATGCTCGCCTATGCGGCCGCGGGCATGGACTGGTTTGATGCCATCGGCCACAGTTTTTCTACCGTCTCTATCGGCGGGTTTTCGACTCACGACGCCAGCATCGGCTTTTTTGACAGCGCCGCCATCGAGTTGATCTGCGCCAGCTTCATGCTGATCTCGGCGTTCAGCTTCAGCCTGCACTTTATTGCCTGGCGCGAAAAACGTCTGCTGCACTACTTTCAAGACCCCGAAGCACGGTTTTTGATGCTGTTCTTGCTGGGGCTTTTCAGCGTGACGGTCACCACCCTGTGGCTGACCAATACCTACGACAGCGAGCTACGGCTGCGCCACGCGCTGTTCGAGGTAGTTTCCATCGCCACCACGACGGGCTTTGCCGTGGCCGACTTTTCCGCCTGGCCGGGTGCGATTCCGTTTTTGCTGTTCATCGCCGCCTTTGTCGGCGGCTGTTCGGGCTCCACCGCCGGCGGCATGAAAGTCATCCGCATTATCCTGATTTTGAAACAGGGCATGCGCGAGGTCATGCGGCTGATCCACCCCAACGCGGTTATCGCGGTCAAAGTGGGCAAGGTCAGCGTGCCCGACAGCATCGCCCAGGCCGTGTGGGGCTTTTTCTCGGTCTACGTGATGCTTTTTTTCCTGATGCTGGTCGGGGTGATGGCCACCGGCGTCGACCAGGTTACCGCCTGGTCGGCGGTCGGCTCGGCGCTTAACAACCTGGGGCCGGCGCTTGGCGAGGCCACCTCCCACTACGGCAACCTGCCCGATTTTGCCAAGTGGGTGCTGGTGGTGGCCATGCTGCTCGGCCGGCTGGAAATATTTACCGTACTGGTGCTGTTTACCCCCGCTTTCTGGCGCCGCTAACGGCGTCTTTCATTTGCCGACGACTGAGACTTTTGCATGAGCGAAGATGAAGTACTGTCACCCGCACCCGAAGCACTACCCGCAACCAGCGGGCCGCTAAAGACCGTCACCATAGGCGCCACGCAATATACCTTGCTGGGTACCGCCCACGTTTCCCGGGAAAGCGCCGACGATGTCGACGCGCTACTCGCCACCGGCGAGTTCGACGCCGTAGCGATCGAGCTGTGCGCCGCGCGCCATCACAGCATGACCCAGCCCGACGCCATGGGCGAACAGGACCTGTTTCAGGTCTTTAAACAGGGCAAAGCCGGCATGGTCGCGGCCAGCCTCGCGCTGGGTGCCTTTCAGCAGCGCATCGCCGAGCAGTCGGGCATTCAGCCAGGCGCTGAAATGCGCGCCGCGGTAGTACAATCGGAGCGTCTCAAGCTTCCGCTGCTGCTCATCGACCGCGACGTCGGCACTACGCTCAAGCGGGTATATCACAGCGTGCCGTGGTGGCAGCGCTTCGGGCTGCTGTCGGGACTTTTGGGCAGCGTGCTGTCGCGCCAGAAAATCTCCAGCGAAGACATCGAAAAGCTCAAGGAAGGCGACGTGCTGGAGGCCACGTTCAGCGAATTTGCTGCTGAATCCGAGGCACTTTATACGCCGCTGATCCGCGAACGCGACCGCTACATGGCGCTGCGGCTGGCCGAAACGGCGCCGCCCGGACGCTATCACCACGTGCTGGTGGTGATCGGTGCCGGGCACCTCCAGGGTACCGGCGAGCATTTGGACGCGCCGCTACCGCAGGCGCCCGTTGATGAGCGGGAAATCCTTGAGGCCACACCGGCGCCGTCCAAATTCTGGAAGGCGCTGCCCTGGATGGTATCAGCGCTGGTGCTGATCGGCTTTGCCATCGGCTTTTCGCGCAATACCGATCTTGGCTGGCAGCTGGTCAGCGAGTGGTTCTTGATCAACGGCGTACTCTCCGCCGGCGCCACCGTTATCGCCCTGGCGCACCCCGTGACGGTGCTAGCCACCTTTGTCGCCGCCCCGCTGACCTCCTTAAACCCCACCATTGGCGCGGGCTTTGTCGCCGCCGGCGTCGAGCTTTACATGCGCCGGCCCAAGGTGCGCGACTTTGCCACCCTGCGCCACGACGTCACCCAGCTTAAAGGCTGGTGGAAAAACCGCGTCTCGCGCACGCTGCTGGTGTTTCTGCTGGCCACCATTGGCTCGGCCGCCGGCACCTGGATCGCGGGCTTCCGCATCGCCGGCGCGCTGTTCGGCGGGGTGGAGTGAGCCAAGCGCGCGCTTCCTGGCGGGCCGATGCCCTGCTGCTGCTCGTTACCCTGATTGCCGCTGCCGGCTGGATTTTCTCCAAGGAAGCGCTGGCCGGCATGCCGCCCATCGGTTTTATCGGCACGCGTTTTTTGCTCGCGGGCGTGTTGCTCGCGGGCTTTGCCTGG
>Ga0208412_1001159_pt1 | contig 11396 bp, 21 predicted proteins | sample AntDeeMetag02WF4_FD_184758 | JGI IMG/M metagenome (GOLD analysis project Ga0208412, IMG submission 184758) | Saline lake microbial communities from Deep Lake, Antarctica - Antarctic Deep Lake Metagenome 02WF4 (SPAdes) (version 2) | ecosystem: Environmental > Aquatic > Non-marine Saline and... | reverse complement strand
GATAGCGAAACACCTGACGAAACACCTAATGGAACACCTAGTGAAACATCTGGTGGAACACAAACAAGAAGTAAAGAAGTTAAGAATGTAAAGAATAAACCTATTGCGAAAGTCGATGACTTTCACCGAGCGATGAAATACTGGAATGATTTTGCTCAGCAGAATGGTTTAAAGACGATTCAAGGCATAACACCACCCCGGTTGAAAAACATTAAGACGGCTTTTGGTCATTATTGCCGGATCAAAAAATCGCTTGGTGCCGAGCCTAAACCGATTGACATTTTCATTGAGGGCTTGGTACTAATAGCCAGTCGTTCTGCTAGGGAGTTTCACTTTGGCGGTGAGGATGGCACTGGATGGCGAATGGACTTTGATTATCTGTTGAGAAAAAAGACGGTTGAGTATGTAACCGAGCATGGAGAACTAAAGTAATGAGTTTTGACATTGATATTGAGCAAAATTATTTGGGCGCCTTGATGTTGCTAGGCTCCAATGAGCCTGCTGATGAGGTTTCGCGGTTTGTTGGAATGCTAAGCGAAGATGATTTTAGCGTAATGGATCACGTTAAGATTTATAGCACCATTAAACGCATGGCAAACCGAGGTGATGGGTTTGATCTTGTTTTGGTGTCCGATGAGTTAGAGCGAGAGTACAAGGCTGATGCGCCTAGCTTTGCCTACTTGGGCGAAATAACCAAAAATGCTACCAGCGCGGCAAGTATCAGTCAGTACGTAAAGCAGATTAAAGACCGTGGCTTAAAACGAAAGGGTCTTGAGTTATCTCGGAAAATATACGATGTGATAGCGAATACTGATGACGTTCGTGCTGCCCTTGGTTCCGCAGAGTCGATGATACAGGCATTGATGGATCGTGCTGTTTCCGGGCAGTCATCGTTCCGGCATGTTTCTGATGTTCTTAATGATTATGTGCGCCAGCTTGAGCATGATATTGAGCACCCTGATGAGGTTATTGGTGTTAGTTCTGGTTATGATGGGATGGACGACATACTTGGAAGAAAGCGCATACAGCGCGGGTCGCTTGTCGTTGTCGGTGCTCGCCCTGCGATGGGTAAAACAAGCTATATGATCGGCATGGTTAGCAATAACGTGAATAAGCAACCGGGCAGTCAGTCGCTTATCTACTCACTTGAAATGCCCGAAATTCAGCTAGTTGATCGCATGGTCAGTCATGGCTCTGGCGTGTCGTATGATGATTTGCTAATGCCGGGACCGGGGCAAGATTCTGATTACAACTTTGCGCGTATGGCTGAATTTTCCGGGAAACTTAACCAGTCAGAAATCTACATAAACGACACATCTAATATCCGAGTTGAACAGATTATGATGGAAGCGCGAGAAATGGCTCGAAAAAAGCCCATCGACGTTATTGCTGTCGATTACCTGACATTGATTACCGCCCCGGATGCAGAACGTAATGATTTGCGAGTCGGTGAAATCACAAAAGCGCTTAAACGACTTGCTAAAGAGCTTGATTGCGTAGTTGTGTTATTGAGCCAGTTGAGCCGAGATCTTGAAAAGCGGCGTGATAAGCGTCCAGTAAATAGTGATTTGCGCGACTCCGGGCAAATTGAGCAAGATGCTGACTACATCATCATGCTTTACCGAGATATTGTTTACGACCCTAATACCCACTTGGGGAATTTAGCGGAAGCTATTTTGCGTAAAAATCGGTTTGGTGCTGTCGGTACTGTTTACCATAATTTTGAGTCCGGGCGGTGGGTCGATATTGATCAGAGCGAGGGCGAGCGCATTTATCAAAGTAATGTAAATAATATGCGCGATGAGGGGTTGATTTAACATTAAACATGGTTTACATTTAAACTCAGTTGATTGATGGAGCAACACCAATGAAAAAATTACCGAAAGCCTTATTTGTAGCCACTATTGCTGTGGCTATTCTAACTGTAATGAGCATGGATTATGCGGACCAAGTTATGATCGAAAATGCTTATTGCGACAACGTAGCTGAGGGAATCCACCCAAACTACAAAAACCTAAACTGTGATGGAGAATAGTGCCATGCCAAATGAAACCCAAGTAATCGAGAAAGAGCAAAGTGCTAACATTGCTAATCGTTCAGGTAGCGATATTCAGGCAAGCGAAAGAACCCGGAATATCCCACAAGCTGTTGATGCCGGGCAGTTGTTACAGATCGCCGTTGAGTCTGGTGCAGACCTCGATAAGCTCGAAAAGCTGATGGAATTGCAAGAGCGCCATGAGCGCCGGGATGCTGAAAAGCAGTTCAATTATGCTATCAGCGACTTTCAGAAAGAAGTACCCCGGATCGTTAAGCGCAAAGAGGGTCACGGATATAACTATGCGCCGCTTGGTGATATTGTCGAGCAGATAAAAGCCACCGCCGCCAAGTTCGGGCTATCGTGGAAATGGACTAACGAGTTTTTAGCTGATGGGATGGTTAACGTAACCTGCCATGTCCGCCACGTTGCAGGACACGTTGAGCCAACCACCGTCAATATGTTTATTGAGCAACCAAATAAGATGCAGAGCCGCAATCAGATGATCGGTGTCGCTGTTACCTATGGACAGCGTTATTCGATTATTGGGGCGTTAGGTCTAAGCACTGCTGATGATGATATTGATGGGCGCGTTGCTCAGGAGTTCAAAAACCTGCCGCCTTACACGCAATTTAGGAATGACCAACATAACATCCGGGATTCCCTGAAACGTGGCTTTACTGCTGAAAGTGTGATCGAGCAATTAAGTCAAAGTCATAAGGTTAGCGATACTGTTAAGAGCAAAATTTACCTTATGGAGAAAGAGATCGAAGAATCGAAAAAAAGCAAAGATTCTGACGATAAAGCTAAACAAACTGATGGAGCAAAATAACCATGACTACTTCAAAGAAACTTACTAACGGCAATATTACCATCCACGATGTAGAGCAAGGATCGGCAGAGTGGTTTGAGTGCCGAGAGGATTTGCTAACAGGCTCAATTATCGGTGCGATTTTGGGTCACAGCAAATGGAAAAACCGTGAGGGCGCGATGCGTGATTTGGTTCGCGCTCACTTTGGGCTTGATTCTGAGTTTGAGGGTAACGTAGCTACTGAGTTCGGCAAAAAGCATGAGCCTATGGCTGTTCAAGATTTTGAGATCCGCAATGATTGCGAAGCAACCACTGTCGGATTTGTTACAAATGACCAGTGGGATATGTTCGGGGTGTCGCCTGATTCGTTTATCGGTGATGATGATGGGCTTGAGGTTAAATGCCCTTATAGCAAAAAGACTCAAACGCTTGAGCAAAAGCCTGATTATTATGATCAAATTTGCATATCGCTACTAGTTACTGAGCGAGAGCGTTGGCACTACTTTTCGTGGGTCGATGGTATGGACCCAGTTCACGAAGTGGTCACTTATGCTGATGCTGTTAAGTGGTGGGAATTGAATCGGGAACGGTTAGAGCAATTTTACACTGAGTTTTTGAAAATTGTGCAAAGCGATAAACTAAGCAAGCCGTACCTCGAAGATAAAGAGATCGACCTTACTGGCGATGAAACCTACAAAGAGCTTTGCTTAAAACTTGACGAGGTTCAAGCTGAGTTATCTAAGTACAAAAAACTCGAATCGGAAATTAAAGCCAAGCTGGTAGATATTGCGAAAGAGAAAAAGGCGAAAATTGTTGGCTACAACCACATGGTTTTCCGCTCTGTTCGCAAGGGGTCTGTCAACTATGGCAAAATCGCGGAATTAAAAGGCGTAGACCTTGAACCGTATCGAAAAGAGTCTACTGTAACCTATACGGTAAAATAAAAAGGGTCGCTCCGGGTAACCGGGGCGTTTTTTAGATGCTTATATTAAGTCGCAAGACAGGTGAAAAGGTAGTTATAGAAACGCCGGGCGGTGATGTTGAAGTGTGCGTTACCAATGTCCGGGGCGGCACTGTTTCTGTCGGGTTCAATGCGCCTGAAAATTTTAACATTCGCCGGGCTGAAATACCCCGGCAGATTGATGGAGCTAAACAAAATGGGAATCGAGAAAGCAACAACTTACGTTTGCGACCGTTGCGGAGCAAGAAGCGATAAAGGTGATTTTTCAGGCGGTGGCGAGTGTGGCTCTGTCACCGTCACCGTAAATGGGTCGCGTGGCGGCATGGCATACGATGGTGCTTGGGGCGGTTATAATATAGCTGAAAAATTATTACTCTGCTTTAACTGTTCGGATCAATTGATGGAACACTTAAAGCCTAAAAAAGAGGGCAAAGACGATGGCTAGTCGTGGGGTAAATAAAGTTTTTTTGATCGGCAACTTAGGGCAAGACCCGGAGGTGCGCTATACGCAAAACAGCACTGCTATTGCTAACCTTTCAATCGCAACAAGTGAAACTTGGAAAGATAAGCAAACAGGGGAGCCGCGCGAACAGACTGAGTGGCATAGATGCGTTTTGTATCGGCGTTTGGCTGAAATCGCCGGGGAATACCTTAAAAAAGGCTCAAAAGTGTACGTTGAGGGGCGCTTGCAGACCCGAAAGTGGCAGGGGCAAGATGGTCAGGATCGATACACTACCGAAGTGGTGGTTAATGAATTACAAATGCTAGATAGCCGTGGGGCAGGACAGCAAAATCAAGGCGGTTATGGCAACAACCAACCACAAGGCAATCAAGGTAATATGCCAGCGCCGCCGCAAAACCACCGTAGTAACACACAGGCACCTATGGGTAATCAGGGAATCCGGAACCCTAACCCACCACCATTTAACCCGGAAAATTCCGATCTTGACGACGATATACCGTTCTAATTTCTGATAAAACTGTTTTTGAATTTTGTTAACTATAGAGTCGAGAAGCCCCACTAGTCGGGGCTTCTCGCTTTATTATTGTTTATAGGTGAAATCATGGATAAAAAAACAATAGAACCAGAATTAACTATAAAACGAGCTTACTTTAGCGACTGCACTTTGGGTCGAGTTGTCAGCTTGTCCGGGAAAAGCGTTTTTACGCTGGAACTGCCTTGGCTTGGTAATGAACCGGAAAAGAGTTGCATACCCGAGGGGATTTACCCATATCGCAAGGCGATGAGCCCTAGCCGTGGTGAGGTCGTGATCTGGATCGACAAAGTGCCTGATCGAACAAATATACAGATCCACCCGGCAAATGAAACGGAAGATTTGCTCGGCTGTATAGCCCCCGGCATGAGCATACAGGATTATTGGGCTGACAATATCCCGGATGTGCTGAATAGTGGCGGCGCTATGGATCGGATAATGAAAGAAGTACCCGATACAGGGTATATAAAAATAACTGATTCACAGAAGCCGGGGCGAGGTGTTTATGCCTGATGATCGACTGTATTGGCTTACTAACTTGTTATTAGCAAAAGAGTTAGCAAGAGTTAATGGGTTAAAGCAATCAGCGGCTGTAAAGCGATGTGCTAAGCGCATGAGGGATGGCACAAAGTCGCAAAGCCTTTATCAGTTGTCTAAGTTTATACTAAAGGCTCACGACCATAAAATTTTGTCGATGGTCGATAATTTGCTTGATGACCTTAAACAAGAGGGCGTTATTCATGTGGGATGATATAAAAGGGTTGTTGGCTAATAGCGCACCACTTTTGGGTACGGCTTTAGGCGGACCAGCCGGGGGAGCTGTGGGCGGTCTTATTGCTAACGCCTTAGGTGTGGATGCAGACCCAAATAAAATTTTGGAGCGGTTGCAGACTGATCCTGATGCTATGGCAAAACTACGGGATCTGGAATACAAGCACCGGGAGCGGTTGCAAGCTATGATCATTGAGTCAGAAACAAAGCAGATGACTGAAATCAATAAAACGATGCGAGCCGAACTTCTTGCTGATGGTTGGTTCAAGTCCGGCTGGCGACCTTTGCTTGGTTATATCGTGGGGATCAACATTGGCTTAATTCTTTTTTCGCTGGCTTATTCGATTTTCACGGAACCAAAAAGTGCCGCTGATGTGGTAGCGAGTGCGACCGTCATTTTAACAATGGCTTTGGGTGTGCTTGGCTACAATGTAAAGCAACGAACTAATGATAAACACGCTTTGCTTGGTCAAAAAACGCCGGGCATTTTACAATCTATTGCAGAGAGAGTGCGCGGCAATGGCAATTCGTAGGGCGGCAAAGGTAGATCGTAACCAGCCTGAAATTGTCAGCTTTTTCAGAAAGGCTGGCTGTTCTGTTGCTGTTACTAGCTCAGCGCATGATGGGTTCCCGGATCTGGTTGTTGGGTTCGGGGGCTTAACTGTTCTGGTCGAGGTTAAAGACGGCGAATTGCCGCAATCGCGCCAGCAGTTAACCCCCAAGCAAGTGGATTTTTTTAACGAGTTCAAGGGTGCTAAAACGGTGGTTTCTACGCTACAAGAAGCGCGGAGGGTGGTTTCTGTCCTGAAAGAAGCATCCGGGTCAATTGATATTGATTGGCAAAAAAAATTCGTAAAAAGTTGTTGATCGGGGTTTACATGCTTGCTAATTGGTTTACTATTAAACCATCGAAGCAAACTTGATGGAGCAACACCAATGAAAAAATATACCGTAACAGCAGTTTTAAGTTCTGAAAAATTTGTGCGTATCGCAGTTGATGAAGCAATTGAAGAAATTGCGAAAGTTAATGGTCGCACTTTTGAAGAAACAAAAGCGGCTTATCTCGCAGGAGTTAAAAAAGTGCAAGACACTGTTGCTGATATGCTGTTGCTTGCCGCCGAAAAACTTACCGAAGAACTTAACAATCGCCCGGCATGATGCCGGGTCTTAATTTGATGGAGCTATACCGATGAACATTATTAAAAACTTGATTCAGAAAAATTTAAAAGGTGATTGCATGGCTAATGGTTTTAAATGGACATTTCTTGCGGCACTGATCCGGGCTAACCTTGAAAATCCGCATAGCTACTACTGGAAACGATAAAAAGTTAAAAAAAGGGGTTTACAGCCCCTTTTGTTTAGGTTTACTATTAAACCATCGGCTAGGGGATGAGCCCCGGCGATAATAAACATTATGGAGATTTAAACATGCGTAAATTAAGTGAGTCAGCACAAGCCGCAAAAGCAATCCGTAAAGAATTAAAAGTGACATTCCCCGGTGTTAAGTTCAGCGTTCGCAGTGATAATTATGCTGGCGGCAGTTCGGTTCACGTTACTTGGGATGATCCTGCGGCAGACCAAAAAGCAGTTGATGAAATCATCGGCAAGTATCAGTACGGACACTTCAACGGTATGGATGACATTTACGAGTACAGCAATACCAGTGATGAATTGCCACAAGCAAAATTCGTTTTTAGTCACGCGCCACGCGCATAATATAAACGCCGGGCTCCACGCCCGGCACTAATTGGAGTTAATACGATGGAACTTGAAAAATTTTTGTTTTCCGGTGAAGAGATCGATCATAAAGCTCTTAGCTGTTTGGCACCTATGGTGACAGATAATTTTGCAGGGCTAGATCCTGTCAATATGAGCAAATACAAAGTGGCTAGGTGCGAGCGTAATAATTCGCTTATGACTGGATTTGTAAGAATGAGCAACAATGATTATGGCAACCTCGCATTTGTTGAGTCTTATAGGGGCTTTAAGTCCGGCAAGACACCCTTTTCGATGGTTGGCTTTTGTTATGCGAAGCCCACCGATATGTTTGGCGATATGTTGCCTATTGAGTGCATAAAGACCAAGCCCCGGCTTGCACTTGAAGCATTGAAAAAACGATTAGATCGGGGGTCACTATGAGCTATGGAAGTTTTGAGCCTGATTTTACCGATGCAGACTTTGCAGTTGGTAAATATACCGAGTTTTTTAACCCTGATAACGGCGTACAGGTGGCTTTTCATCGTTTGCCTTGTGGTGTTAGTAGTGAAGATGATTTTAACGGCAGTGTGGTGGATTTGCGCGAGTTGTGCGATTTGCCAGATGGCGATGTGGTTATTGTTATAACTCGATTTACGAGAGACCCCGACCCTGACGAAATAAAGCACTACAATCGCGGTGACTTGTCGCCTGAATGCGATTTTAAAAACATGAGAGCCAGCGCAAGCTATATCCGCTCTGGTGATATTCTTTACTAATAACTAGCCCCTTTTTAGGGGCTTTTTAGGATCTGAAATGGACTATGCAAACTCAAAAACTCAGCAAGATAAAAAAGACTTTTGGAGAACTGCGCCAAACGCTTTGTATGATGCCCGGAAATTGTTGGGTGTCGGATCGTTTGCGCTCGATGCCGCCGCGACAGATTACAGCGTTTCAGTAGCTGATAGCTGTATAACTGAGGAAATGGACGCGCTTAGCGTTCAAAATTGGTTTGATTTGGTGACCGATCAGCATAAGCTATTCCCGGTCGCTTGGTGCAACCCACCATTTAGTCAGAAAAAAGCGTTTTTGCAAAAAGCATTTGAGCAATCTGTAAATGGGTTCATTATGATGATGTTGCCTTTTGCCCCGGCTACTGGATGGTGGCGATCTTTGGTCACGCATCGAGCTACGACCGTATTCGTTCCTGATGGGCGATATAACTTTCTTAACCCTGTTACTGGTGAAATAGCTCCCGGTTCAAAGTTCCCCACCTGTTTCGTGCTGTTTAGCCCCCTGTCGCAAGTTTGCCAGTGGGTAGAGTTTGAAAGAACGGACGAAAAAAAAATTGCGAAATTGGTTGAAAGCTAACTCCCTGTGGTTTACTATTAAACCATCGAAGCAAACTTGATGGAGCTACAAAAATGAAATTCGATACTTGGTTAGATATATTTCTGAATGAAAAAGGCATTGATCTTGAGCATGATTTTGAAGTCATGGGCGAAAGTGGCTTGAACATTATCCCGGTTGGCGTAGTTATTGAGCATATAAAAATTGCCCCGGATCATGAGCAGGACCAAATCAAAAACACGTTGGTAATGATTGACTTTAAAAATGGCGATGTTTACCACTTTCTGAACCACCTTGCCGGAGCAATAGCGCGATGATTGATATAGCATCACGCCTACTGGCTGAAACAAAGACTTACCGGGTGGTTGCCATGACCATCCGGGGCAAAAAAGAGTTTAAGGTTCTTGCTGATAGCAAGGAGGAAGCAAAGGATCTGGCTTGGTGTCGCGCGGCTGATGATCCGCATTTTTCAATCTTGGAAATCAACGAGGGCAAATAGCATGATGGAACTTGATCTTACGATTATCAATTACGAGTTGACAGCCGGGTTTAGCGGTATAACAGAGGGGGCAAGCGCTGTTATCAGCCATGATAGCAGAGGATTTTTTCTCGGCACCGATGTTAAGCCTTTTTATGCTGATGAAATGATGCGGCTACGGTTTTATGTGCCGATGGCAGAACTTAAAAATGCCGAATCCCCAATGGCTGTTTTGATGAGTAAGATCCGAGAGCGGATCGAGCCGCTTTTAGCAATTGTTGTCGAGTCGAATAGCAACATGCAAAGACCTGATCTTTCAGAATATCCGCACCGGGTCTAGTAATGCGCTACTTATTTCAGGGTTCCCACACCGCAAAGGCGGTGGTGTTTGGTGTGTAGAGCATCCAAATGGACCAAGCGAGGAAGAAATGCGAGAACGCTATATGCGTTAATCAATAAACTGATAACTATTTAAGGTTCAAGAATATGAGTAACGAGCAAACTATTAAAACATTGCCAATAAAGTTCAAAAAATTGAACGAGTCTGCGAAAGTTCCCGGTTACTCCACTGATGGAGCGGCTTGCTTTGATCTTAGTGTATTAGGTGGCGGTAATATTGACGCTGGCGCAAGCCGTATTTTTAATACAGGGCTTTCGTTCGAGATCCCGGACGGTTTTGTTATGCTGGTTTTCAGTCGTTCAGGGCATGGGTTTAAAAAGAATTTGCGGCTATCGAATTGTGTTGGCGTTATTGATTCTGATTACCGTGGCGAGGTGAAAGTAAAAGTGCATAACGATAGCAGTAATGGCGTAGCCACAATCGAGCCCGGAGAGCGTATTGCTCAGGCGATGGTACTGCCTATCCCGGCTGTGTCGCTTGAGGAATCGAATCAGTTAAACGATACTGAAAGAGCCGAAAACGGTTTTGGATCAACAGGAGAGTCTTAAAATGGCTAAATTTGAGAAGAAAAAGCTAAAACAGATTAACAAAAATACAATGCAGTATGAAACCCGAAAAGGCTTAGCTCGTTGGCATACGGAATCCGGTTTTGCTGTTGTCACTCGCGTGAAAGGTCGTCACAAATGCGATAGCGAAGAACAGTTTACCACCATTATCAAAGAGCATTTGCTGACGCAATAAACCGAGTTTTAGCCCCTGTTTTTAGGGGTTTTTTTGACTTATTGGAGTCATTACGATAGTTTAGAATTTAACTTAATTGAGGTTTTATTTTATGGATAAACAAGCCCCCATTTGCCCCTACTGCAACAAGAAATCCCAAAAAGTAAGCGGCGACCATGTGTACCCACATCGCGCTGATCTACATTATAAGGTTTTTTACGTCTGCGATGATTGTGATGCCCGAGTCGGTTGCCATCCCGGAACAGATAAGCCATTAGGTCGGCTGGCTGATGCTGATTTAAGAAAGGCAAAGCAATTAGCTCATGGGGCGTTCGATCCGCTTTGGCGAGATTTAAAGTTGTTTAAAAACAGGAAGCGAGCCTATTCATGGCTGGCTAACAAGTTGGGTATCGAGTCCGGCAAGTGCCATATTGGTATGTTTAACGAGGAATTGTGCCGCCGCACGAAAAATGTCAGTGATTTGGCGGCTTTAAATGGTGTCAATTATGATTGATAAAAAAACTGAGTTCCCGGAATATGAGATCCGGGCTGTCGATGATTTAGTGCCGTATGCTCGGAACAGCCGGACGCATAGCGATAAGCAAGTTACTGAAATAGCGGCTAGCATTAAAGAGTTTGGCTTTACTAACCCGATCCTGATAGATGGCGAGGGCGGAATAATTGCCGGGCACTGTCGGCTTATGGCTTTGCAAAAGCTAGGGGTTGATGAGGTGCCATGCGTAAAGTTGGAACACCTTACGGAAGCGCAAAAGCGAGCTTATGTAATTGCTGATAACAAACTGGCTGAAAAAGCCGGGTGGGATGAAGATTTACTTAAAATTGAGCTTGCTGATTTGAAAGATGCTGGCTTTGATTTGTCGGTCACTGGTTTCGAGGACAAAGAGCTTGAAAATCTATTTGGTGATGATGACGATAGCCAATATACTCGAAAAGTCGAAGCTCCAACTTACGACCCGGCAGGTGTTCAGCCTAACCTTGATGATCTTTATTCTGACGCAAAAACAGCCGAGTTAATAGCTGAGATTGACGAGTCAAAAGTGACCCCGGCTGAAAAGGCATTCTTAAAACGTGCGGCAGGGCGGCATACGGCGTTCGATTTTCAAAAGGTTGCTGATTATTACGCCCACGCCAGCCCTGAAATGCAAAACCTAATGGAAAA
>Ga0208412_1001155_pt1 | contig 11437 bp, 13 predicted proteins | sample AntDeeMetag02WF4_FD_184758 | JGI IMG/M metagenome (GOLD analysis project Ga0208412, IMG submission 184758) | Saline lake microbial communities from Deep Lake, Antarctica - Antarctic Deep Lake Metagenome 02WF4 (SPAdes) (version 2) | ecosystem: Environmental > Aquatic > Non-marine Saline and... | reverse complement strand
GCTCGCGACCTGCTGGAGGATCGACGCATCGCGCGGCTGCCGCCGTTTGGCTTTATGGCGCTTTTGCGCGTGGAAAGCCCCCGCGTTGAGGTCGCCAACGCGCTTGCCCAAAACGCCGCCGGCGCATTGCGCGACTGGCTGACTCACACGGCAACACCTGCCCAGTGCCTGGGGCCGGTACCCGCGCCCATGGAGCGGCGCCAAAACCGCTATCATCTGCACGTAATGTTAAGCGCCGACAAGCGCAGCCGCCTGCACGCCGCTGCGAGCTTTCTGGCCCAGTGGCTTGAAGCCAGTGTTGACGCGCGCCGCGTGCGCTGGTCGTTAGATATCGACCCGCAAACGCTATCCTAGATGTCACTTTGAAACTCACCGCTAAAAGCTGATAATGAGCGCCCTGACTGTAAGCGCTCCCCATAACGCTGCGCGCCCTGACCGGCGCTCGCGCACGCCGCCACCGACGTTTTCCGGATACTCACATGAAAGACACCATCATTGCTTTGCTCGAAAGCGCGATCAGCGCACTCAAGCACCAGGGCGTGCTGCCCCGCGACCTGCAGCCCACGATCAAGGTTGACCCCACCAAGGACAAGGCCCACGGCGACTACGCCACCAACCTCGCGCTGATGCTCGCCAAACCCGCCGGCATGAAGCCGCGCGAGCTGGCCGAAGCGGTGATTCAGGCGCTGCCTGAAAGCGACGCGGTGCAAAACACCGAGATCGCCGGCCCCGGCTTCATCAACTTCTTTGCCGCCACCGACGCCGCCGCGCAGGTCGTCGCCCAGGTGCTCGACGCCGGCGATACCTTCGGCCGCAGCCTGGTGGGCCAGGGCGCCAAAGTGCAGGTTGAGTTTGTCTCCGCTAATCCCACCGGCCCTTTGCACGTGGGTCACGGCCGCGGCGCGGCGATTGGCGACTGCCTGTGCCGGCTTTTAGAGGCCACCGGCTTTGATGTCACCCGCGAGTTCTACTACAACGACGCCGGCGCGCAGATTCAAAACCTGGCGCGTTCGGTGCAGGCACGCGCCAAAGACCTCGGCCCGGACGATGCCAGCTGGCCGGAAAACGGCTACCGCGGCGGGTACATTCTGGACGTGGCCAACGACTACCTGGCCGGCCGCACCGTGGTGGCCGACGACCGCGAAGTGACCGCCAGCGCCGACACCGACGACCTGAGCGCGATTCAGGAATTCGCCGTAGCGTGGCTGCGCCGCGAGCAGGACCTGGACCTCAAGGCCTTCGGCGTGGCGTTTGACGTCTACTTCCTGGAATCTTCGCTGTATGAAGATGGCAAGGTCGAGGCCACCGTCGAGACGCTGATCAACAACGGCCACACCTTTGAGGAAGGCGGCGCCGTATGGCTGCGCACCACGGCCTTTGGCGACGATAAAGACCGCGTTATGCGCAAACAGGACGGCGGCTACACCTACTTCCTGCCCGATGTGGCCTACCACCTGGACAAGTGGCAGCGCGGCTTTACCACCGTGATCAACGAACAGGGCGCCGACCACCACTCCACCGTGACCCGGGTGCGCGCCGGGCTGCAGGCGCTTGAAACCGGGATTCCCGAAGGCTTTCCCGACTACGTGCTGCACCAGATGGTGATGGTCACGCGCTCGGGCGTTGAGGTGAAGCTCTCCAAGCGTGCCGGCAGCTACGTCACCATTCGCGACCTGATCGACGAAGTGGGCCGCGACGCCACGCGGTTTTTCCTCGCCGCGCGCCGCGCCGACTCCCAGCTAACCTTTGACATTGACCTGGCTCGCTCGCAGTCCAACGACAACCCGGTGTACTACATTCAATACGCCCACGCGCGGGTTTGCAGCATGCTGCGTCGCGCTGAGGCCGCCAACCAGCCGTTTGACTATGGGCTGGCGCTAGCGCACTTGGCGCTGCTCGACAGCGATCAGGAAAAAGCCGTGCTTAACCGCCTGGCGCGCTACCCCGAGGCGGTGGAAAATGCCGCGAAAAACCGCGAGCCCCAGCAAATTGCCCAGTATCTTCTTGATATCGCTGGCGATTTCCACACCTGCTACAACGCCGTCAAAGTCATGGTCGACGACGACGCCACGCGCAACGCCCGACTCGCGCTTGGCCTGGCCACGCGCCAGACCCTGCGCAACGGCCTTGATCTGATGGGCGTCAGCGCGCCGGAGGAGATGTAAGCCATGGCCACCCAGCGCAAAAAGCCGCCGCGCCGTGGCGCCACGAACCAGCGCAAAAAGCCGGCGAAGGTGGCGGGCGGTTTTCGTCTGCCTGGTTGGCTATGGGGGCTTTTGGGGCTGGTGGCAGGTTTTTTCCTCGCCCAGCACCAACACGGCACCGCGCCTTGGCAAAACACCGCACCGCCCCAAGCCAATGTCACGCCCGGAGACGACGCCAACAGCGGCGATGACTCAGGCACGTCTGCCGGAACCGGGGATGAAGATGAAAGCGACAACGGCATGCCAACGTTTGAGTTCTACACGCTGCTGCCCGAAACCGAGGTCATCGCCCCCGGCGGTGCAGTGCCGTCAAGCGTGACGCCCCCCAGCCCGTCATCCTCCGACGACAACGACAGCGGCACTAGCGAAGATCCCATCGCTCAAGTTATCGCCGCTAAAAGCCGCTCCGATGAGGAAAAGTCCAACGTCCCGCACACGACCACCGAGCCCGGCCGCTACATGCTCCAGGCCGCGTCTTTCCGCGAGATAGCTGACGCTAAAAAGCTGAGTTCCCGCCTGCAGAACCTGAGCCTTCTGGCCAAGATCAGCGAGGTCAAGGCCAGCGGCGTCACCTGGCACCGCGTACAGGTCGGCCCCTACGAAGATACCCGTGAGCTCAACCGCGCCCAGGACCTGATGAACACCCAGGGTATCGAGCCGCTGTTGATCCAGCTGCAGGACTAGCATTTGCTTGCCCCCGGGCAGACGCCGCGCCGGCGGGTGGTTGATTTTTCCGCCCCCGCCCGCATTTTGAGGTGACGCGCTTTATTTCGGATGTCGCCTGGCGGCATCGACAGTCACCGGGAGCCTGCCTCCCACAAGGAGTTACCTCCATGACCACTATCGTATCCGTGCGTCGCGGTGATCAGGTTGCCCTGGCCGGCGACGGCCAGGTATCGCTTGGCAACACCGTGATGAAAGGCAACGCCAGCAAGGTGCGCCGCCTTTATCGCGGCAAGGTGCTGGCGGGCTTTGCCGGCGGCACCGCCGATGCTTTCACGCTGTTCGAGCGCTTTGAATCCCAGCTGGAAAAGTACCAGGGGCATTTGACCAAGGCCGCCGTGGAGCTGGCCAAAGACTGGCGCACCGACCGGGCTCTGCGCCGCCTTGAAGCGCTGCTGGTCGTGGCCGACCACACTGCGTCGCTAATCATTACCGGCAACGGCGACGTGGTGGAGCCCGAGCACGGCGTCATTGCCATCGGCTCCGGCGGCAACTTCGCCGAAGCCAGCGCCCGGGCGCTGTTGGAAAACACCGACCTCTCCGCGCGTGAGATCACCGAGAAGTCGCTGTCTATCGCCGGTGACATCTGCGTGTTCACCAACCACCACGTCACTATGGAAGAGCTTTAAGCCATGACTCAGATGACACCCCGCGAGATCGTCCACGCGCTGGATCAATACATCATCGGGCAGAAAGACGCCAAGCGTTCCGTGGCGATTGCGCTGCGCAACCGCTGGCGCCGTATGCAGCTGGATGACGACCTGCGCCCCGAAGTCACGCCCAAGAACATTCTGATGATCGGCCCCACCGGCGTAGGCAAGACCGAAATTGCCCGCCGCCTGGCCAAGCTCGCCCGGGCGCCGTTCATCAAGATTGAAGCGACCAAGTTCACCGAGGTGGGCTACGTCGGCCGCGACGTGGAATCGATCATCCGCGATCTGATGGAATCCTCGATCAAGATGGTCCGCGAGCAGGCCAAGGAAGAGGTCGGCAACCGCGCCGAAGACGCCGCCGAAGACCGTATCCTTGACGCGCTACTGCCGCCGCCCCGCGGTCAGGAAGACCAGCCACGGGAAGATAACAGCACGCGCCAGACGTTCCGCAAAAAACTGCGCGAAGGCCAGCTCGACGACAAGGAAATCGACATCGAGCTCAGCGCCCAAGGGCAGAACGTCGATCTCATGACCCCGCCGGGCATGGAAGAAATGACCAGCCAGCTGCAGAGCATGTTCTCCAACATGGGTCAGCAAAAGCGCGAAACCCGCCGGGTGACGATCAAGGACGCCTTTGGCCTGCTGCGCGACGAAGAAGCCGGCAAGCTGGTCAATGAAGACGACATCAAGTCCCGCGCCATCGAGGCCGTCGAGCAGCACGGTATCGTGTTTCTCGACGAGATTGATAAGGTCGCCAAGGGCAGCGGCCAGTCCAGCGGCGGCGACGTCTCCCGCGAGGGCGTGCAGCGCGACCTGCTGCCGCTGATCGAAGGTTCCACCGTTTCGACCAAGCACGGTATGGTCAAGACCGACCATATCCTGTTCATCGCCTCCGGCGCGTTCCACCTGTCGCGCCCGTCGGACCTGATCCCCGAACTTCAGGGCCGCCTGCCGATCCGCGTGGAACTCGATGCCCTCACGCCCGAGGATTTCAAGCGCATTCTGACCGAACCGGCGGCCTCACTCACCACGCAGTACAAGGCGCTGCTGGCCACCGAAGGGCTGGAGGTCGACTTCACCCCGGATGGCATCGAGCGCATCGCCGAGATTTCGTGGCAGGTCAACGACGGCACCGAAAACATCGGCGCCCGCCGGTTGCACACGGTGCTTGAGCGTCTGCTGGAAGAAGCCTCGTTCAAGGGCGGCGACATGAAAAGCCCGCTTACGATCGACGCCGACTACGTCAACGCCCAGCTCGGCGAGCTTGCCGTGGACGAAGACCTGTCGCGCTATATTCTCTAGCGCCGCGGTTTCATCCCTCGCTGCGGGCTATTTAACCCCGCCCGCAGCGAGGCATAACCCTCCGTTAACGAAAGCGAGACACCACCATGAGCGCCCCCATTCCTTCCCGCGTTCACTATCATAAAAAGGCGCGCCAGCTTGAGCTTGGCTACCCAAATGGCGATAGCTATCGCTTGGCGGTAGAGCTGCTGCGAGTTTGTTCGCTCTCCGCCGAGGTGCGCGGCCACGGCGGTGATGACGCCGTGCTGCAAGTCGGCAAGAAAGACGTCGGCCTGAAAGACATCACCCCGACGGGCAACTACGCGCTCAAGCTGCACTTTGACGACGGCCACGAAAGCGGCCTTTACAGCTGGGACTACCTCTTTGATCTGGCCACCCGCCAAGATGCCTACTGGGACGACTACCTCACCCGACTGCACGAAGCCGGTGCCTCGCGGTCAGCACTCGGCATCGAAATCAAGTCGCTCTAGTCCTTTTATGCGCAGCACCAGCCACTTGCCCCACCAAGTCGCAGACAAATCGGGGCGGACAAGGCTACAATGTCGCCAGTTTCTTTTGCGACGGCCACGTCTTACGTACCCGGCCGCCCGTTACCGTCTCGACTTCCGGAGCCACGCCCCATGAGCCCCACGGAAAAGCGCACCGCCGACGCTAGGCATGCCCCAAGCGACGGCGCTCAAACCACGGATTTTGGCTATCAGGACGTCCCCCGCCATGAAAAAGCCTCCAAGGTAGCGGACGTCTTCCACTCGGTTGCCGCCCGCTATGACGTTATGAACGACCTGATGTCGATGGGCATTCACCGGCTGTGGAAACGCCTGACCATCGAACGCTCGGGCGTCCGCCCCGGTCACCGCGTGCTGGATATCGCCGGCGGCACTGGCGATCTAACGCTCAAGTTTTCACGCATGGTCGGCCCGCGCGGCCAGGTGGTGCTGGCTGATATCAACGCCTCAATGCTGGGGGTGGGCCGCGACAAGCTGATCGACAACGGCGTCGGCGGTAACGTCGACTACGTGCAGGCCAACGCCGAATGCCTGCCGTTTCCCAACAACAGCTTTGACTGCATCACCATTGCCTTTGGCCTGCGCAACGTCACCGACAAAGACGCCGCCCTGCGTTCCATGCAGCGGGTGTTGAAGCCCGGCGGCCGCCTGCTGGTGCTGGAGTTCTCCAAGCCCCAAAGCGCGCTGTTAACCAAAGCCTACGACGAATACTCCTTTCGCTTTTTGCCCCGTATAGGCCAGCTGGTAGCCGGCGATGCCGACAGCTACCGCTATCTCGCCGAATCCATCCGCATGCACCCTGACCAACCAACGCTCAAGGGCATGATGGAAGCGGCCGGCCTTGAACGGGTGGAATATACCAACCTGACCGGCGGCATCGTCGCGCTGCACCGTGGGATCAAACTATGACGCCGTCGCTGGACACCACACATTACACCGCGAGGTTGGCATGCTGGTAACACCCACCCTGCTGCTCGCCGGCCTTGAACGCGCGATCAATGCCCTGCTGGCGCGCGACCCAGCCGCCCCCACGCGCCTTGATGCGCTGGCCGGCAGCCGCCTGCTCGTCTGCCTTGAGCAGCCCCATCTGTCGATCATGCTGCACTTTCATCACGCCGGCGTGGATTTGCTACACGCCGGGGACGACGCCGAAAGCGACGCCGACGCGGTGGTCGAGCTCACTCCCGAAACGCTCTCGCAGTGGGCCAGCGGTGAAAGCCTTGAACGGCTGATGTTCTCCGGCAAGCTATCAATACGCGGTCGCACCTACCTGCTGGAAGCCACCCGCGAGCTGTTCACCGACCTGGATATTGATTGGGAAAACGAACTCGCCGCGCTGCTTGGCGACATGCCCGCCCACTCGCTTGCCGAAGGGCTGCGCCGAATGGCGCGCTTTGGGCTGCGGGCCAAGGACGAGCTGTTCGCCGACGTGTCCGAATACGTGTTTGAAGAGGCCCGGCTGCTGCCCGGCCAGCAGCAGCGCGACGTGCTGCGCGATCATCTTACCGAGCTTGACGTCGCCACCGACCGGCTCGAAGCGCGGTTTGCCCGCCTGCACCGGCTTCTTACCCAGCGTGAGACACAGCCATGAGCTTGAGGCTTGTGCGCATTGGTTGGGTAATTGCACGTCATCGGCTGGATACCCTGGTGCCGCTTGAACGTCTGCCCTGGTGGATGCGCGGTCTGATGTGGTTTTCACCGCTGCGGCTATTCCCCTTGGGTTCGCGCAGCCGCGGGGAACGATTGCGCCTCGCGCTTGAAGCGCTGGGGCCGATTTTCGTCAAGTTTGGCCAGATGCTCTCCACGCGCCGCGATCTGCTCCCCGCCGATATCGCCGACGAGCTCAAGCGCCTCCAGGATCAGGTGCCGCCCTTCCCCGGCGACGCCGCTGCTGCACGGGTCGAAAAGGAGCTGGAGATGACGCTAGCCGAGGCGTTCGCCAGCTTTGAGCGCGAACCACTGGCCTCGGCCTCCATCGCCCAAGTGCATGCGGCAAGGCTGCACAGCGGCGAAGACGTGGTGGTCAAGATCATTCGTCCGGGCATCAGCCGCGTGATGCGCCAAGACATGGGGCTGATGTATCAGGTCGCCAAGCTGCTGGCGAAAGTGCCCGACGCGCGCCGCCTGCGCCCTGTCGAGGTCATCCGCGACTACGAGGCGACGCTGTTCGACGAGCTCGACCTGTACAAGGAAGCCGCCAACACCTCCCAGCTCAAGCGCAACTTCAAGGATTCGCCGTTAATGTACGTGCCCGCCATTTACTGGGCGTTTACCCGCCGGCGGGTCATGGTGCAGGAGCGCATTCACGGCGTGCCGGTGGCCCATATCGATACGCTAGTGGCGCACGGCACCAACCTGAAAATCCTTGCCGAACGCGGCGTGGAAATCTTTTTTACTCAAGTCTTTCGCGACAACTTCTTTCACGCCGACATGCACCCGGGCAACATCTTCGTTAACTGCAACGATGGTGAAAGCCCGCAGTACGTGGCCATCGACTGCGGTATCGTCGGCAGCCTGACCCGGGAAGACCAGGACTATTTGGCGCGCAACCTGCTGGCGTTCTTCCGTCAGGACTATTACGAAGTCGCCGCGCTGCACATCGAGTCCGGCTGGGTCGGCGAAAACACCCGCGCCAACGAGTTTGCCGCGGCGATCCGCACCGTGTGCGAGCCAATTCTGGAAAAACCACTCAAGGATATTTCCTTTGGCCAGGTGCTGCTCGGCCTGTTCCAGACCGCCCGGCGCTTCAACATGGAAGTGCAGCCCCAGCTGGTGCTGCTGCAAAAAACGCTGCTCAACATCGAGGGCCTGGGCCGCCAGCTCTATCCCGATCTCGACTTATGGAGCACGGCCAAGCCCTTTCTGGAACGCTGGATGAAAGAGCGCACCGGCCCGCGCGGGCTGTGGGATTCAATCAAACGCCAGGCCCCGGAGCTTTCCACCCAGCTGCCGGAGCTGCCGGTGCTTGCCCATCAGGCGCTGAGCCGTATGGAATACGGCCACCGTCAGCGCCAGCGACAAGTTGACGCCGTTAGCGACATGCGCCACCACATGAGTCGCCAGAACAAGCGCCAGCATCGGCTACGCCTGGGACTTATTGTGCTGGCCGTCGCGCTTGCCTGGCAGCCGCTTTCCAGCTGGGCGACCGGGCAGGACTGGCCGGTGCTGGCCGCCGCGGCCATGGGCCTATTGCTGCTGGCGTGGTGACGGACGGGGTTACGCCGACCGCCGCTATTGACCAACAACTTATTGATATAAAACTATATTTATCGACAGGACGCCATGACAACCACACCCAATCCTGCTCACAACCCGGCCACCGATACCGTGCTCGACGCCCTCGCCGCCGTGCTTCAGCAGCGCCGTCACGCGGCCGCCGACGATTCCTACGTTGCCGCCTTGCATCATAAGGGCTTGAACAAGATACTTGAGAAGGTCGGCGAGGAAGCCACCGAAACGTTGCTCGCGGCCAAAGACGCCGAACACGGCAACGACGCCGAACGCCAAGCGCTTATCGCTGAAACCGCCGATCTGTGGTTTCATAGCCTCGTGATGCTTTCACACTTGGAGCTCGATCATCGCCCGGTGCTTGACGAGCTGGCACGCCGATTTGGCGTATCGGGGCACGCCGAAAAAGCCGACCGCACGCGCTCATAATCGGGCATCACGCGCTTCAGCACATGCATGGTTAGAATCGAACGAGGAAACGCATATGTTAGGTGGTATCAGTATTTGGCAGCTGCTGATTGTTCTGGGCATCATCATCCTGATTTTCGGCACCAAGAAACTGCGCAACGTGGGCACCGACCTGGGCGGCGCCATCAAAGGCTTTAAAAAGGCCATGCACATCGAGGAAGAAGAAGATAAGACCGACAAGACCGACAAGAACGACGACGCCGACAAGCCCCAGGGCAAGGTACGCCACGAGACCGACGAGGCGGGCAACACCTATGACGTCGAGGCGCGGGAAAAAAAACCGGAAAACAGCGACGAGCGCAAATAAACCATGCTGGATATCGGCTTTCTTGAACTCTTGATCATCGCCGTGGTGGGGCTTTTAGTACTCGGCCCCGAGCGATTGCCGCGCGCCGCCCGAACCACCGGCATGTGGGTAGGTAAGATCAAGCGTACGGTGTCCGGCATGCAGCGTGAAATCAGCGCGCAGCTTGAGGCCGACGACCTGCGCCAAAAGCTCGACAGTCAGCAGAAAAAGCTCGACGACAGCCTGCAAAAAGCCAAACAGGACGTGGAGAGCTTGGCCGACACGCCATCGCAACAGGCCCGGCAGGTGGAACGTCGCGCCGCGGATGCCTCGGCGCGTCTCGACGACGCGCTCGAGACCGTCCGCGAATCGCCCAAGGCCGACGCTTCCGCGCCGGACAGTGAATCGAAGAAGGACGGAACACCCCAATGACCCGCGGCGATTCGCACAAACACGACTCAAGCCGGCAGAGCGAACCCGCTCAGACGTCGCTGATCGAGCACCTGATCGAGCTGCGCTCGCGCCTGATGCGTGCGGTTATCGCCATTCTGGTGATCTTTCTCGGGCTTTACGCCTTCGCCAACGATATCTATGCCTTTGTCGCAGAGCCGCTGATGGCGCTGCTGCCCGAAGGCTCGCAGATGATCGCCACCGAAGTCGCCTCGCCGTTTCTGGCGCCATTCAAGTTGACGCTGGTCGTAGCAGTGTTTATTGCCGTGCCCGTCGTATTGCATCAGGCGTGGGCCTTTGTGGCGCCAGGCCTTTACGACAAGGAAAAAGCGTTAGCGGTGCCGTTGCTGGTCTCAAGCGTGGGGTTGTTCTACGCCGGCGCAGCCTTTGCCTACTACGCGGTGTTTCCGCTGCTGTTTGCGTTTTTTACCCAAACAGGGCCCGACAACATCACGATAATGACCGACATCAACCAGTACCTCAACTTCGTGTTGAAGCTGTTTTTTGCCTTTGGCGTGGCGTTTGAAATCCCCATTGCAACCTTTTTGCTAGTGCTCTCGGGCGCCACTACGGTCGAAAGCCTGGGTCGCAAACGCCCGTATATCATCCTGGGTTGTTTTGTCGTCGGCATGCTGCTCACCCCGCCCGACGTCGTGTCCCAAAGTCTTCTGGCGATTCCCATGTATCTGCTTTACGAAGTGGGGCTGCTATTTGGCCGCCTGGTACGCAACCGGCGCGCCAAGCAACAGTCCGACAACCCCGATGAGAGCTGAGCCCTGAAGACTAAGACGTTGCGTCGATCATCTCGCTTACCCGGTCGACCAGCTTGAAAAGCCCCGCGGCGGCTTCGCTTAGCCGCGTGGTTTGCATCAAGGCCGGCGTCGACACCACCCGATGCTCTAAATCCACCACGATATCGTCCGCCTCACCGCTGCGATGCAGTCCGCCCATCGAGCTGATCGCACCCGATACCCCGTGGTTACGCCCCACGGTCACCGAGATGCCATCGCCTAACAGACGCGCGGCAAGCACCGGCGCAATCCCCGTCAGCCCCACGGGCTTGGCGGCCTGGCAAAATCCGGCAAGCGCCTCGCCAAGCGCCGCAATCACCTGCATGCTGGCGCCGGCCTGGCTGAAGTCCGAGACGTTTTTCACCACGCCCTCGCCGCCAGGCAGAATCACCGCGTCAAAGTCGTTGGCGTCGAGACTCTCCAGCGGGCTGATATCACCCTGGGCAAGCCGTGCCGACTCGTCGAGTACGTTGCGTGTTTCGCCTTCAGCCACCTCTCCCGTCCGGTGGTTAATCACCTCATGCTGGTCGATATCCGGCGCAAAAAAGCGATAACCGATGCCCTTTTGGTCCAGGCGCAGCAGGATCAGCGTGGTTTCGTGAAGATCGGCGCCGTCAAGGGCGCCGCAGCCGGTTAGAATGATCGCTACTTGTTTGCTCATGTTGTTATCCTTTTTCGAGAGAACCGCGAATTTTGAGAGACCCGCGAGAGTATAAAGCAAGAGTATAAAGCGAGAGTATAAAAACAGGCGTTCACTTTAGACAGTCTGATTAGCCGCCACAAGACGGCTTTCGACCAAAATCTTGCGCCTGATATAATAGCGTTC
>Ga0208412_1001129_pt1 | contig 11666 bp, 9 predicted proteins | sample AntDeeMetag02WF4_FD_184758 | JGI IMG/M metagenome (GOLD analysis project Ga0208412, IMG submission 184758) | Saline lake microbial communities from Deep Lake, Antarctica - Antarctic Deep Lake Metagenome 02WF4 (SPAdes) (version 2) | ecosystem: Environmental > Aquatic > Non-marine Saline and... | reverse complement strand
CCGCGCGCTGTCTGCTCGTGCGTGAGCCCGGCGTCGAATACGAAGTGACCGATCACGAGGATCGCTGGCTCATCCTCACCAACCGGGGCGGGGCCGAGGACTTCCGCATCGTCACGGCACCGCTGGACGCACCGGAGCCCGAGGGGTGGCAGGACCTGGTGGCCCATCGCCCCGGGACGCTGATCCAGAGCATGCTCGACCTCCGCGACTGGCTCGTTCGCCTGGAGATGGAGGATGCACGCCCCCGTATCGTCGTGCGCCGCTGGGACGACGGCAGCGAGTATGCACTCGACTTCGGCGAAGACCTCTGCGATCTCGATCTGATCCCCGGGTACGAATACGCGACGACGAACCTGCGTGTCGCCTTCAGTGCGTTCGCCGTACCGGACCGTATCTACGACTGCGATCTGACCACGGGGGAGCGGGTCCTGCGCAAAGAGGAGGAGATCCCGAGCGGCCACGATCCGTCCCTGTACAGCAGTCATCGCATTACGGCCACCACCCCGGATGGCGAGTCGGTACCGATCTCGCTGTTCCACCATCGCGATATCACGCCCGATGCCGAGACCCCGCTGGTCCTGTACGGCTATGGCGCCTACGGGATGTCGGAACTGCCGGCCTTCTCACCCAACCGCCTGAGTCTGGTCAATCGGGGTTTCGTCTACGCCATCGCCCACGTCCGCGGCGGCAAGGAAAAAGGCGATCGCTGGTATCGCCACGGCAAGCTGACGCACAAGGAGAATACGTTCAGCGACTGCATCGCCGCGGCCGAGGCGTTGATCGCCCAGGGTTACACCGGCGCCGGTCGGATCGCGCTGCATGGCGGCAGCGCGGGCGGCATGCTGGTCGGTGCCGTGCTGAACCGACGCCCGGAACTGTTCCACGCGGCGGTCGCGGATGTGCCGTTCGTGGACGTACTGAACACGATGCTCGATGCGGAACTGCCGCTGACGCCGCCCGAGTGGCCGGAATGGGGTAATCCGATCGAGGATCCGGATGCCTATCAACAGATGCTCGCGTGGTCGCCCTACGACAATGTCCGCGCCCAGGCGTATCCGCATCTGCTCGTCACCGCCGGCGTCAGCGACCCGCGGGTCACCTGGTGGGAACCCGCCAAATGGGTCGCGCGCCTGCGCGCGCTCAAGACCGACGATCACCTGTTGCTGCTGCGCACGAACATGAGCGCCGGGCACGGCGGTGCCGCCGGGCGCTTCGATTATCTGGAGGAGGTCGCCTTCCGCTACGCCTTCCTGCTGCAGGTGTTCGGGCGTATGGAGGTGGAGCCGCTGCCGGCCGTGCAGCACGCACGCTGAAACCCGCAGGAGGCCTGTGTCGATAGCCGGATCGCGATCGATTTGGCACTGCTGGTCGCGCGCAGCCCGAAACGTCACAATTCCGCCCATGAACATACTGGTGGTCGACCATTCGAAGGTCTTCCGTGCCCTGTGGCGACGCACCGCGGCGGCGGCCGGGCACGAACCGATCATGGTTACCGACGGTGGCGCGGGGCTGGATACGCTGCGCAATCGCGTGGTCGATCTGGTCTGCGTCGCGTTGACGCTGTCGGACATGAGCGGCATCGAGTTCTGCCGGCAGGCCCGCGCGATGCGCGGTGTCGGTCGGATCCCGATCCTGCTGATGACCTCGGCCGAGAACAAGGCCGTGCGCCACGGGGCCTTCGAGGCCGGTATTACCGACATCCATCCGCGCACGGATGTGGAGCACCTTTTCCGGCACGCACAACAGTTCGTGGAGGGCGCGATCCGAACCTGTTCCGGGCGCGTGCTCTACGTCGAGGACAGCAACACGGTCGCGGCGGTGATGCTGCGCGTGCTCGGCGAGATGAACCTCGAGGTCGATCACTACACAAGCGCCAGTGAGGCCTGCGACGCATTCGATCCAGAGCGCTACGACCTCGTGATCAGCGACATCCTCGTCGACGGCGAGATGAGCGGGATCGGGCTCGTGCGATCGATCCGTGCCGCCTGTCCGGATCAAATGCGCACACCGATTCTCGCCATTTCAGGGCTCGAGGACAAAAACCGCCGGATCGAACTCTTTCGCCTCGGGGTGAACGATTTCATCAGCAAACCGGTGCTCGACGAGGAGGTGCGGGCGCGCGTGACGAACCTGATCACGAACCGGCAGTTGATTGAACAGGTCGAAGACCAGCGCCGCCACCTCTATGAGCTGGCGATGACCGATCAGCTCACCGGGCTGTACAACCGGAACTCACTGGCCGAGTTCGCGGTCCGTGCCCTCGCCGAGGCCCAGCGCCACGACTTTCCGCTCAGCGTGGTCCTCATCGACATCGATCATTTCAAGACCATCAACGACACTCATGGCCATCTCGTCGGGGACGAGGTCCTGACCGCCGTGGGCGAACTGCTGCTCGACAATACCCGCGCGGAGGATTTCGCCGTGCGCTTCGGCGGTGAGGAACTGCTGCTCATACTGAGCCACTGCAGCGCCGAGGATGCCGCCACTCATGCCGAACGCATCCGTGCGCGCATCGAGGAGTTGCGGCCGTGCGACCTGGACGTCACCGCGAGTCTGGGCGTCGCCGCACACCCGCACGGCGCGACGGTCGAGTTCGAACAGCTCCTGCGCGCGGCGGACGAGGCCGTCTACGAGGCCAAGGAGAACGGTCGCAACCGGGTCGCGACCGCTCGGGACGTTGTCCGGGCAACCTGAGCCGTAGCGGACCAACGCGCGTTCATCGCGAGCAAGCTCGCTCCCACACCCTCCGGCATACCGCGACGGGTTTTTCGGCGTGGTTGGAGCAAACCTGTTCGCGATCGCTTGACAGCCTCTTTCCCGCCCGAGTGCGAACAACCGAAGTCGTAGGCCGGCCTTGCGCGGTCCGCGGCGGTGGATTCTGGTCCGGGGCATATCACCGCGCAATGCCGGTATTACCCGACGACGGACACGGCCATCCATGCCCGAAATGCTACGGGCGACGCGCAAAACCGGCCTACGCGCCAGATGTTTGTACCGACCTGTTCCCGGGCGTACGATCGGGTAAGTCCATCCTCGGAACCGATCCGTGGACCCGCAGCACGACGAACCATCCAGCGACAATCACGACCGCCGCGCGTTCATCCGCCACCCGGCCGATATTCCCATCGAGATCGAGACCCTGCCGGGCGACCCGCCCTCGCGCGTCGCGGATGTCAGCTATGGCGGGCTCGCATTCCTCTCCGGGGGGCCGCAAGGCATCGGAACGTCGCTGCATATCCGTATCGCCGGCGCCGAAACGACCCTGGATGCCAGAGCGTTCGTCGCCTGGTGTCAACCCGAGGGTGACGCCTACCGGATCGGTGTCCGCTTCGAAAACTCCGAGGACGCATATCGCTCGCGCCTGCTCGAACAGATCTTCGCGATCGAACGCTTCCGCGAGGAGCTGGCACTTGCCGAGGGCCGCGAGATTCCGCGTGACGAAGCCGCCCGGGAATGGATCAAACGCCACGCCAGCCGGTTCCCCGATCCCTGAAGGAGCGGGGAACCGGCATCAGCCGACGCCACCATAGAGGATCAGGCAGATCGCGACGGCGCCGGCGATCCCGGCGACATCCGCCATGAGCGCGCAGGGCAGCGCGTGCCGCACGCGCCGGATGTTGACTGCACCGAAGTACACGGCCAGCACGTAAAACGTCGTCTCGGTCGAACCCTGCATGGTGCTTACGAGGTAACCCGTGTAGCTGTCCGGGCCGACCGCCGGATCCTGGATGATCGATGCCAGCACGCCATAGGCGCCGGACCCGGACAGCGGTCGCAGCAGCGCCATCGGCAGGGCATCCGTCGGCAGCCCCACCAGGGCAGTTACCGCGCCGAGCGGACCGATCAGCATTTCCATGGCGCCGGAAGCCCTGAACATACCGACTGCAACGAGGATCGCGACCAGATAGGGAATGATGCGCACGGCGACATTGAAGCCGTCGCGCGCGCCCTCGACGAAGGCCTCGTACACGCGCACGCGCTTGATCGCGCCGAACCCGAGCAGCAAGACCATGAGCCCGGGCACGATCCAGGGGGCAATCGCCTTGCCCCAGACAACGGTGACTGGAATCAGGGTCAGCAGTCCGAGCAGCACCGCGACCGATACGCGGGTGGAGTACGCCTCGTCCGTGGTTTCCGGCAGCGGCGCCTCCACGGGCGGCTCCTCGTACTGCGTCGTAGCGTTGTCGGCGCCGACGGGATCGGGCGGCGGCGTCGCGAAGCGATGCTGCAACAGCTTGCAGCTCGTGATGGCGACGATGGTGGAGCACAGCGTGGCTACCAGGGTGGTCGGCACGATGCCGGCTGGATCGGTCGAACCGGCGGCGGCCCGCAGCGCGATCACGCCGGTCGGCAGCAGCGTGATCGACGAGGTGTTGATGGCGAGGAACAGGGCCATCGCGTTGGTCGCGGTGCCCTTGTGCGGATTGAGGCGGTCGAGTTCCTGCATGGCCCGGATGCCGAACGGCGTAGCGGCATTCCCGAGCCCCAGCGCATTGGCCGACAGGTTCATGACCACCGCGCCCATTGCCGGGTGATCGGCCGGCACCTCGGGGAACAGCCGGACCAGCAGCGGTCGCAGGACCTTCGCGATGATCCGCAGAAGGCCACCGTACTCGGCCACCTTCATCAGGCCGAGGAAGAGCCCCATGACGCCGATCAGGCCGAGGGCGAGCGTGACGGCCCCCTCGGCGGAGTCGATCATGCCGAGGCCAAGCGCTTCCATCGGCGATTGTGCCTCCGGATCACCGGCCGGCGCGCTCCAGCCGGCCTGACGCCAGGCGGCGACCGTGAAGGCGATGAATACGATGCCGAAGAATATCGCGTTCATGGGCGTCGCCGGGACCAACGGGAAAGGCAGCGTGCGCGCGTACGCGTCGGTTCAACGCGGAAAGGAGTCTCGCCGCTTCCCTGCGGCGACTTGGCTTCAGTTACCGTATTCGGCAAAGATTCGCATGCCACCCTGCTTGTCAAAGGCGATAACCCGGTACGGGTCCACCCGGTCGCCGTACTCCATCCCCGGCGATCCGGTCGGCATGCCCGGCACCGCCAGCCCGGCCACTTCGGGACGCTCTTCCAGCAGGCGCCGGATTTCCGCCGCCGGAACATGCCCCTCGATCACGTAGCCGTCGATCCGGGCCGTGTGGCAACTGGCGAGACGCTGATCGACGCCGAACTGCTGCTTGCGCTGAATCAGCCCGGCGCGTTCAACATTGATCGCTTCTACGTCGAAACCGGCTTCGCGGACATGCTCAACCCAATCACTGCAGCAGCCACAGGTAGCCGTCTTGTAGACGGTCATGGTTGCCGCGTGCAGCGGCGCAGCCACGAACAGCGCACCCATCAACACGCTACGGACACACAAAGATCGGAACCACGCGCAACGACAGATCGAAAACATGCGACACCTCTGGATCGTTTGGCCGCTCGGCGAGCGGTAACGGAACTATTCGCGAATCGTCTACGAGAACGGCTCGCACGGCAAGTGTACAACGGGTGCAGGGCCATGGTGACCGGGTACAATGAGCACGATGAGTCATCGTGCGCAGGCACGCCCATTACTGCCACCGGTGAGCCCGATGCTGACCCCGATCGCCGCCGTCGTCCTGACCGCCGCCGTTGCCGGTGGCGCCCTCCTCGCCCAGGCCCATGCACGCCGGCGGCCGGTCCCGTTTGCGCTCGGTCTGATCCATGCGGGCGTCGCAGCCACCGGGCTGGGGCTGCTGACCCTGGCCGTCAGCCGTTACACGCAACCGATCGCGGTGAACGCGGCCCTGCTGCTCTTCTTCATCGCCCTGATCGGCGGCGCCTTTCTGCTGATTTTCCGCCTGCAGAAGGAGTCGCCGCCCGGTTTCATGATCGTCCTGCATGCCGGGACGGCCGTGACGGCACTGGCCCTGCTCTGGCTCGGCCTGACCATGGGAGACTGAGGACACCGCGAGGGCTCAGGACGCGTCCGCCGTCGGTGCCGTCAGGCCGGAAGACGGCGCGGCCCAGCGTGGATCCGCCGTGAACAGCGTATCCACGACCGAGCGCGGATGCACCGCACGTACCGCAGCATCGATCTCCCCGCGCAGGCGGTCGAGTGCGACGAGGCGCTGGTCGGCGAAGTCCTCGGCGAGGACCACGTGCACCGTGACGGACAGGGTCCGCCCGGGCCGTACCATCCGCACGAAGCGCTGCCGGACGGGCAGACGCGCCAGGACCTCATCAATGGCCGCGGTTACCGGCTGTGCAATCGCGGCGTGGGGTGTGCGATTCAGCAGTTCGGTGATCGCATCGCGCGCCATCCGGACCGGTACGCCGAGAAACAGGAGTACCACCGCGGCCACCAGCACGGGATCGATATAGCGGGCCGCCGTTACCCAGTCCAGGGCGTGAAAGATCGGCGCCAGGCAGAACGCACCCAGCACGGCCGCCGAGATCACGGCATCGAGCACCCAGTTGTCCGCATCGGCCCGGATCAGGGGACTGTCCAGCTTGCGCTGCCCACGCCGCAGGATGAAAGCGGTCAGAGAACACATCATCGTGGCGGCCAGTGCATACCCGATCGCGGGACCGGCCGCGATCGCGCGTCCCCCCGACCACAGGGACATCCCGGAATCGACCAGCGCGACCGCCGAAATCCCCAGAATCATCAGCCCCTTGGCCGCGTTGACCAGGGATTCGAAGTACGCGTGGCCGAATGGGAAGCTTGCATTATCGGGACGACTGGTCAGGCGCTCTATACGCAGCGTAACCAGTGCGATGCCGAAGTACATCAGGTTGAACACGCCATCGAGCATGATCGCGCGCGAGTTCGTGATGAACGCGAACGCGAGCCCGAGACCCGCCATCATCAGGGCGGTCCCGCAGGACAGAAGGAGTGCACCACGTTCGGTCTTCATTCCTGCTCCGGATCAGTGCAATGATGAAAAGCAAGCGTACCAGTGAATGAAACGCGGGCCACGTCGCCGTCGCCGATGTCGGCGCGCCAGCCGGCATCGTATTATGGCCGTTGGCGCACCCTCCCCGGTGCGCTGATCGATTTTCCCGCCTGTGATGGACGGTTTGCATGCACTTCGTGATCTTCGGTCTGATTCTCCTGACGCTGGTGTTTGGTCCCGGTCTCTGGGTCAGCCATGTCATGCGCCGCTACAGCGAACCCGCGGATCGCTACCCGGGAACCGGAGCGGAACTGGTCCGCCATCTGGCGAAACAGCTGAGTCTCCCGGATCTGCGGGTGGAGCGCACCGAGACCGGGGACCACTACGACCCCGCACAGGGCGTCGTGCGCCTGACCCCGGACAAGTTCGACGGGCGCTCGCTGACGGCGATCACGGTGGCGGCCCATGAAGTCGGCCATGCGCTCCAGGACCGGGACGGGTACACCCCGCTGCGCTGGCGGACGCGGCTGATCGGCGCGACCCGCAATGCCGAGCGCGTCGGTGCCGGCATGATGATGGCCGCGCCGTTTCTCGGCCTGCTGAGCCGCGCGCCCTCGATCGGCGTGCTGACCTTCCTGGGCGGAATGCTGAGCCTGGGATCGTCGGTGCTCGTCCATCTGGCGACCCTGCCGACCGAATTCGACGCAAGTTTCAACCGCGCCCTGCCGATCCTGAACCGCGCCGGCATCCTGAAACAGCCCGACCGCCGCCACGCACGGCGACTGCTGATGGCCGCGGCTCTGACCTACGTATCGGCTTCCCTGATGAGCCTGCTGAACGTCGCGCGCTGGTGGGCGCTCGTCCGCCGCTGAGCGGTCGGGAAGGTATGCTGCATCGCCCTGGGAGGCGTTTCACCGCGGGCGGATACCTTGAGGAAAAATGCGCTGTGGGCTATAGGTGACCGAGCGAGCCGATTTTTCCGGCCATCCCCATCGTTCCGGAAGGATCGTCATGGACCGTCGACAAAACAAAGGCGCGGCCTTCGCCAGGCCGCTCGATAACAACCGGTGCTTACAAAGTCGCAACGCCACCCGGCCCTTGCTGAAACCGCTGAACGGTACAACGTGCGCGACGAATGGGCATTCCCTTATCAACTTTGTGCGACGCACTCGATCGCGAGCGCCCGAACGCCATGCTACATTGCGACGCGTATTCGCCCCGCCCTCAACGGATTCCGCCATCGTGCCCAGAACCATAACAAGCTCCCTCTGCGTCCTGCTGTTTGCTCTGACGACACCTGCACTCACGGCCGCCGACAACACCAGCATCGTTTCCCCGGACCCCTCCGGCATCGATCTGGCCTCGGTGCACGCGGCCGTGGCCGATCTCGACAGCGGCGTAGTGCTGTACCGCAAACGCGAACGCCGCGTCGTCCCCATAGCCTCGGTCACGAAACTGATGACGGCGATGGTCGTGCTCGATTCCGGGGAGCCGCTGGGCGAATCGCTGACGGCGGTGAAACGCAAGCATTCCGCTCCGAACAATGCCTACACCCGAATCCGTATCGGATCACGGCTCCCGCGAGGCGATCTGCTGCGGCTCGCCCTGATGTCATCGGAAAACCACGCGGCGTACCTGCTGGCGCGTCATCACCCCGGCGGCATGACCGCATTCGTTGAGGCGATGAACGCCAAGGCGCAGGAGCTGGGGATGACCGACACCCGCTTCGTGGGTCCCAGCGGCCTCGACTCGAACAACCGCTCCACCGCCGCGGACCTGCTGGTCATGCTGCGGGCGGCAGAGGGTTACGACACGATCCGCGAATACACCCAGACACGCCGGTTCCGCGCGAACTTCCACAATCCCCGGTACAGCCTGTACTACGGCAATACGAACGTACTGGTGTATCGCGATCACTGGGATGTCGGGCTGAGCAAGACCGGCTATCTGAACGAGGCCGGTCGCTGCCTCGTAATGGTCACGGAGATCGATGGTCGCCGGATCGGCATGGTCCTGCTCGACTCGTTCGGCAAGCGCTCACCGATGGGCGACGCCGGCCGGATCCGCAACTGGCTCCGCACGGGCAACGGGGGCGCGATCGCACTGGCCGCTCGGCAATACGAACAGCGCCGCGCGGCGAAGTTCAGCGAAACGCAGCACGCCGCGGCGACGGTCCAGTAGCAGTAGCGCCAGGGATGGACCGACCTTCGCGGCACATGGCGTGTCTGACTCAGCAGTCGATGACCTCGGTCGGCCGGCCACGGCCACAGGCGTACAGTTCCCGAAACACCGTTGTCATCGGCGGGCGCGGATACTCGTAGCGCGCGTCTTCGCGTGAGATCGTGCGTCCATCCCGCCGCTCCCCCACGCGGAAACCGAAGGCGTAGAACCCGGCCTGCCCCATGCGCAGATCAGTCATGACGACCGAGTCGTCGCGCTCGCTGACGGCGTAGAAGCCCTTCGTAAAGTGCTGCAGGCGCTGGACAGCCCAGGCGTCCTCGATACCGTCGAGCAATTCCGGTGAATTCGAGTAGCGATTGAACCCGATCTCCCTCCCGGACCCGATCGTGTAGAACCCCTCCCAGTGTGCATCGTCGCCGACCGCAACCACGCGCCACAGCAGCGTGCTGAAGGGCGCCGGAGTTACCAGCATGCGCTCGACCGGGAGTCCCTCGCGGGCGATCGCGACAGCGGCGCGCTGCTCGACGACCTGCTGCGCCACGATGGCCCACGCGAGATATGCCGTCGACAGCGCCAGGCCCACGCGGTTCCAGCGTCCACGCCGCCATGGATTGCCGGCGGCCACCCCGACCCCGATCAATAACGGCAGCGTATAGAGCGGATCAATGATGAACAGGCTACCCAGTCCGACGGGGTAGTCACTGAACGGCAGCCACAACTGCGTCCCGTAGATGGTCACGGCATCCAGCAGGGCGTGCGTGATCAGGATCAGCCACACCGCCAACAGCCAGCGCCGGTACGGCTCGCCATGGCGCCGCCGCCAGCGCGCGAGCGGCCAGGCGATCAGCGGTGCGGCCAGTGTCTGCACAAACAGGGCATGCGTGTAACCACGATGGTACGTGAAATCGGCAACCGAACCGCCGTACGAGATGAAACTGTCGAGATCCGGCAGGGTACCGACACCGGCCCCGATCGCGAACGCGCGCCAGCCGGCCTGACGGCCCATCACCGCTCCACCGACGGCCGCACCGAGCGCCGCCTGACTTACCGAATCCATGGGCCTTTCCCGTCGTTTTCGCGAATCAACACATTGCCTCCACGAGACGCCAACGCACGGGCGCGGGCACCGGAGCCGTGATCGTCCCATCGACGGCCACGGTTTGCCAGATGCGATTGTGGTCCTCGGTATCGGGGGGTATCGGTGCCGAGCGGCTGTAGAAAAGTGTTCTCGCAGAGGCGCCGAGCACACCAAGGGCGCAAAGAAAAACCATAAGGGGTCGTCAGGCGGTACGGGACGGAGCCCATCCTTGAGGGCCACCGCAGGCTTCTGTTCTTACACAATCAATTCTTTTCAATCGATTTTCTATTGTTTCCTTGGCGTGCTCGGCGCCTCTGCGAGAACCCTGTCTGAAAACCGCACCAGAAATCCCAAAACAAAACGGGCGACCCGAAGGCCGCCCGTTTCTGATCACCGATCAGGTCGAAATCAGGCCCACTGTTTGGCAGCCTTGTCGAACTCCTCGGTCACCGACTGCGGCGGCTGGCCCATCTTGCTGACCACCACGATCGCGATGGCGCAGAAGATGAAGCCCGGCAGGATTTCGTACATGTCGAACATGCCGCCGGAGAGCTGTTTCCAGACCACCACGGTCAGTGCGCCGATGACGATGCCGGCGAGCGCGCCATTGCGGGTCATGCCGCGCCAGAACAGCGACAGGATGATCACCGGGCCGAACGCGGCGCCGAATCCACCCCAGGCGTAAGACACGAGACCAAGCACCCGGCTGTCGGGATCGCCCGCGATCAGCAGCGCGATCAGGGCAATGCCGACCACGGCGCCACGACCAACCCAGACAAGCTCGTTCTGCGACGCCTGCGGCCGGATGAACGGCTTGTAGACGTCCTCCGCCAGGGCGCTCGAGGAGACCAGCAGCTGGGAGTCGATGGTCGACATGATCGCCGACAGGATGGCTGCCAGCAAAGCACCCGCGACCCAGGGGTTAGCCAGGGTCGTCGCCAGGGCGATGAACACCTTCTCGCCATCCGGCAGCGGGTTGTCGGCGAAGTGCGCGAACCCGATGTAGCCGGTAAAGATCGCGCCGAACAGCGCGAACACCATCCAGGCAATGCCGATGAGGCGCGCCTTCGGAACATCGTCGGCGGAGCGCAGGGCCATGAAGCGCACGATGATGTGCGGCTGGCCGAAGTAGCCGAGCCCCCAGGCCATCAGCGAAATGATGCCGAAGGTTGTCATGCCATTCATGACGTCGTTAAAGCTCGGATCGATCTCGCCGACCGTGCGCACCGCGTCGCCCCAGCCCTCGAGCCCGCCGATGCCGGAACCGAACAGGTTGATGCCGATCATCGGCACAATGATCAGTGCAATGAACATCAGTATGCCCTGGACGAAGTCGGTCCAGGACACGGCGAGGAAGCCGCCGAGGAAGGTGTACGAGATGATCACAAGACCACCGACCCAGAGCGAGGTTGTATAGCTCAGTCCGAAGCTCGCCTCAAACAGCTTCGCACCGGCGACGAGACCGGAGGAGGTGTAAAACGCGAAGAAAAGCAGAATCACGGCAGCCGAGATCACCCGAAGGACCTTGCTCTTGTCGGCGAACC
>Ga0208412_1001128_pt1 | contig 11673 bp, 9 predicted proteins | sample AntDeeMetag02WF4_FD_184758 | JGI IMG/M metagenome (GOLD analysis project Ga0208412, IMG submission 184758) | Saline lake microbial communities from Deep Lake, Antarctica - Antarctic Deep Lake Metagenome 02WF4 (SPAdes) (version 2) | ecosystem: Environmental > Aquatic > Non-marine Saline and... | reverse complement strand
GCTTATAGGCCACGTCGTGGCGCTCGCAAAAGTCCCGGGTGGCGCGGTTGCCCTCAAGGCAGAACCGCGCTTTCAGGCTGCCGGGCGCGTAGTAGACTCCGGCATGTATCACGCCGCTGTTATGGCCGCTCTGATGCCGCGCCGGTCCCTGCTCTTTTTCCAGCACCACCATACGTTTGTGCGGATAAGCCTGCTTGAGCTGCAGCGCGGTGGAAAGCCCGACAATGCCGCCGCCAATAATCACAATATCGTACATTCGCTCTCCTTTTGTGGCCTGCATTGCCGTCGGCCATGATCCACGTCAAATGCCCCAGGGCGGGCGCCTCTTACCATGGCTGACTTACCTGCAACGGGAGGCTTATCATGGAGCTTGTCTGCCCGGCCGGCAATCTGCCCGCGCTCAAGCGCGCCGTAGACGAAGGTGCCGATGCCGTTTACTTCGGTTTTCAAAATACCACCAACGCACGCCAGTTTGCCGGGCTGAACTTTACCCACAAGCGCGCCCGGGAGGGTATTGATTACGCCCACGCCCGGGGCAAACGGGTGTTCTGCGCGATCAACACCTACCCCCAGCCCGACGGCTGGGCGCTGTGGACCCGGGCGGTAGATGACGCCGCCGCGCTGGGCGTTGATGCGCTGATTCTCGCCGACATGGGCCTGCTCGACTACGCCGCGCGGCGCTACCCCAACCTTCCCCGCCACCTTTCCGTACAGGGCTCGGCCACCAGCCATGAAGCACTACGCTTTTACCACGAGCAGTTCGGCATCAAGCGCGCGGTGCTGCCCCGGGTGCTGTCGATCACCCAGGTGCGCGATCTCGCCAAACAGTCGCCGGTAGAGCTTGAAGTGTTTGCCTTCGGCAGCCTGTGCATCATGGCCGAGGGGCGCTGCTATCTATCGTCATACCTCACCGGCGAGTCGCCCAACACCCGCGGCGTGTGCTCGCCGGCGGCCCACGTGCGCTGGGAAGACACGCCCGAAGGGCTTGAGTCGCGCCTCAACGGCGTGCTCATCGACCGCTACGCCGCAGGCGAAAACGCCGGCTACCCCACCCTGTGCAAAGGCCGCTTTGAGGTCGAGGGCGAGACTTACCACGCCATCGAAGAACCCACCAGCCTCAACACATTGGAGCTTCTTCCCGAGCTGGCGGAGCTTGGCATCAGCGCGGTGAAGATCGAAGGCCGCCAGCGCAGCCCGGCCTATGTATCAAAGGTGGCCGGCATCTGGCGTGAGGCCATCGACCGGCTCGAAGCCGCCCCCGGGCGCTTTCATACCGATCCTTCGTGGATGGCCGGGCTGGGTGAAGTCTCCGAAGGCACCACTACCACCCTTGGCGCTTACGAACGCCGCTGGAAATAGGAGATCGTCATGGCTGAGAGTTCTTGTTCACCGCTGCAGCTGGCGCTGGGGCCGGTGCTGTTCTACTGGACGCGCGAACACTACGCGCAGTTTTACCGCGACGCCGCGGATTGGCCGGTGGATATCGTCTACCTGGGCGAGTCGGTATGTTCGCGCCGCCGCGACATGAAGCTCGACGACTGGCTGGGGATCGGCCGCGAACTGGCCCAAAGCGGCAAGGAAGTGGTGCTTTCAAGCCAGACGCTGATCGAGTCCGACGCCGACCTGCGCGATTTGCGCAAGCTCTGCGACAACGGCGAATTCCGCGTGGAGGCCAACGACCAGAGCGCGATTCAGCGCTGCGCCAGTGCGGGGCTGGGGTTCGTCGGCGGGGCGGCGCTCAATCTGTACAACACCGCCGCCATCGGCGTGCTTGAGCGTGCGGGGATGACGCGCTTCAACGCCCCGGTGGAAATGTCCGGCAAGGATGTGACCCGGCTGCTCGGCGACTGCCGCGAGCAGGGCGTGAAGGCAGACGGCGAGATATTTGCCTACGGCCACCTGCCGCTGGCGTGGTCGTCGCGCTGCTTTACCGCCAGGCGCTACCAGAAGCCCAAGGACCGCTGCCGCTTTGTCTGCCAGAAACACCCCGAAGGCCTGGCGCTGCGCTCCCAGGAGTCAAAAGAGGTGTTTACCCTGAACGGCATCCAGACGCTGTCTGGCGCCTGTCAGGATCTGCGTCACGACGTGGCCTCGATTGCCGCTTCCGGCGCCGGCGTCGCGCGTCTGAGCCCGCGCGCCGAAGGCATGGCCGCCGTGGTAGCCGGATTTGACGCCGCCCGGCGCGGCGAGCTTGCCGCCCCGGACCCGCTGAGCCTGGTTGAGGCGGACGTCTGCGACGGCTATTGGCACGGCCGTCCGGGGATGGATCACAGCCGAGGGAAGACGGCCTAGCGCCGCGCGGCCAGCGCATCCAGCTGACGCAATACCGCGCCTAAGCGCCCTTCGCTCAACCCCTCCTCGCGGCCGTCGAGGAGGTTTTTCACCGTCAGCCCCAGCTCGGTGTCGCCCTCGATCATCAGCCGGCGCTGGAAAAACATCGCGTCGGGGTCTTCGCGCCGCGTGGCCAAACACAAAAATTCCCGCCAGCCGCCGCGTATCGTGGCTTCCCCCGGCTCGGACGTCAGCGCAAAGCGCTCGTTATCCAGCGTCAGCGTCAGCCGAACGCCCAAATCTTCCACCTCAAGCGTGACCCGCCGGCCGTCCAGCGCATCAAACTCGCCCTCCGCCAGCGGCTCGGCAAAGGTGCGGTTGAGCAGCGGCTCCACCGCCCGGCGTTTGAGCGCCAGCGGCACGCGCGGATCCAGCAGGCCAATCACACGCGACGGAGCCGGCAGTCGCGGCAGCGCCTCGGACGGTACTTGAGAAAACGGTACTTGAGAAAACGGCAGTGCGGGCATAAACAAACTCCGGTTAAAACGCTTCAGACCGTGCGCGAATAGCGCTCTTCGCGGGGGGTCAGGTAGGCATCAAAGGCCATCGCCAGGTTGCGCATCATCAGCCGCCCGGCGGGCAGCACGTCCAGCCGGCGCTCGCTGATCTTGACCAGGCCGTCGGCCTGCATGGCGTCCATTGAGGTCAGGGCCTCGGCGAAATAATCGCTGAACGTTATCCCATGCGCGGCCTCAATGACGGCGAAATCCACCTCACCGTGACACATCAGCGTGCTGATCACGTCCCGGCGCAGGCGGTCGTCGTCACTGAGCCGATAGCCGCGCATCACCGGTAGCCGGCCGCTCTCCAGCCGATGTTGATACTGGGCGGTTTCCTTGACGTTCTGGCCGTAGGTATCGCCCACCTTGCCGATGGCGGTAATCCCCAAGCCGATCAGATCGCAGTCGGCGTGGGTCGAGTAGCCCTGAAAGTTGCGCTGCAGAGTGCCGTTCTCCCGCGCCAGCGCCAGCTCGTCGTCGGGCAGCGCGAAGTGGTCCATGCCGATGTAGACGTAGCCCGCCGCCATCAGCCGCTGGATGATCAGCTCGAGCAGCTCGAGCTTGCGCTCCGGCGGCGGCATATCTTCGTCGCGGATCAGCCGCTGCGACTTGAACAGCGACGGCAGGTGGGCATAGCTGTAGGTGGCGATGCGGTCGGGCTTCAGCGCGATGATCTTGTCCAGCGTGGCATCAAAGCTGGCCACGGTCTGCAGCGGCAGGCCGTAAATCAAATCCACGCTGATGGAATCGTACTCGGCGTCGCGCGCGGCCTGCATCAGCCCCACTACCTGCTCTTCGCTCTGTACCCGGTTCACCGCCTGCTGCACGTCGGGGTCAAAATCCTGCACGCCGAAGCTCAGGCGGTTAAAGCCAAACGCCCGCAACTCGTGAATCTGCTCGGGCGTCACCGTGCGCGGGTCGACTTCCAGCGAGAACTCGCGCTCGTGCGGCGCGGCAAAGTGGAAGGCGCTATCAAGCGCTTCCATCAGCTCGGCCAGCTGGTCGTTGCTCAGGTAGGTCGGCGTACCGCCGCCCAGATGCAGCTGGGTCATGCGCCGGGTGTCGTCAAACAGTTCTCCCTGCAGCTGGATCTCATGCTTGAGCCAGGCCAGATACTCCGCCGCCCGCTCGCGGTTGTGGGTGATGATTTTATTGCACGCGCAGTAGTAGCAAAGGCTCTCGCAGAACGGGATATGCACGTAGGCCGACAGCGGCTTGGGTGTGTCAGCGCTATTGCTGCGCGCCGCCGCCGCGCGGTAGTCGTCTTCGGCAAAGACCGCATGAAACTGCGGCGCAGTGGGGTACGACGTATAGCGCGGCCCCGGGCGGTCGTACTTTTCGACCAGCGCGCGATCAAACAACAGCTCGTTCTGCATAGCATCAAGGCCCTTTTCGTCTCTGCGTTGCGCGGCGTCAGCACATGCCGTGCGCCTGCCTCCTTTGCCCAAAATATATCAGCCGTGAGCGGCGCAGCCTGTGCGACCGAATGCCACGCAGCCTGCGGGCTACCTCCTTGGGAGTAAGCCCGCCAGCTTATAGGGGTAATCAGCCGCAAAAGTGATCCACGTCAACGTTTACCCCGACGGCGTTGCCTAGGCTGGGCTTACCGTCTGCTTCACCAGATACTGAGTTCACCAGATAATCCCACGATCGCTGCCGTGACGGTTTCATCACCCCAAAAGATGCATAAGGAATATTTGTTATGAAGCTAACTGTCGCCACTCTGCTGCTAAGCTCGCTCGCCATGACCGCCACCGCCGCCCAGGCCGACGGCGAAGCCACCTACAACAGTGCCTGCATGGCCTGCCACATGACCGGGGCGGCCGGCGCGCCGATCCGCGGCAAAGCCGACCAGTGGGAAGAGCGTCAGGAAAAGGGCATGGACACCCTGTACGACCACGCGATCAACGGTTTTCAGGCCATGCCGGCCAAAGGCGGCCAGTCGGGCCTCTCCGATGACGAAGTAAAAGCCGCCGTGGACTACATGCTCGAACCGACTTTATAACCCCTGGCTATAACCCCTGGCTATAACCTCTGGCTATAACCTCTGGCTATCACCCCTGCTTGACCCTCTCGCCGAGGAGCGCTCCATGCACCACCCCGCCCGCCGGCTGCATGCCGTCTGTTTTTGGCTGCTGACCCTGAGCCTTGTGCTCATGGCAAGCGCCACTCACGCCATGGAGCTGGCGGATCTCGGGGAGGGCTTTCCCTCGGCCAACCGGCTGGAACCGGCCGATTCCGAGTGGCCTGTCAGCCGCGTGATGCAGGATGACACCCTGCTTGGCTACGCCTTCAAAAGCGTTGACGTAGCCCCGATTCCCGCCTATTCGGGCAAGCCCATCAATTTGCTGCTGGGCATTGATACCGACGGCAAAATTACCCAGACCGACGTGCTCGGCCACTCCGAACCGATCATGCTGGTGGGCATTCCCGAAGAAAAGCTCGAAAACTTTGCCGACAAGCACGTCGGCGCTCACGTCAACGATCACCTTAAGGTGGGTAGTGAGCTTGATGCCGTTTCCGGCGCAACGGTGACGGTGATTGTCGCCGGCGATACCATCATGCGCGCGTCTCGCCGAGTCGCCGCCGAGCAGGGGCTGATTGCCGACCCCTCAGCCACGCCCCCGGCCAGAGTGCTGGAAGGTATTTATACGCCGGCCGACTGGCAGACACTTACCGGCGACGGCACGATTCGCCGGCTACACCTCACCCACGGCGAAGTGGACGCCGCCTTTGCCGGCACCCCGGCGGAAGACTACATGCACACCCCGCAGCCGGCGGACAAGACCTTTATCGAGCTGTTTTACACCTACCTCAATGCCCCCACCGCCGGGCGCAACCTGCTCGGTGACGACGGCTATGACGCGCTGATGGAAGAACTTGAGCCCGGCGAGCACGCCGTGGCGCTGGCCGGTCGCGGGGACTACTCGTTCAAGGGCTCGGGCTACGTGCGCGGCGGCATTTTTGACCGCGTGGAACTTGCCCAGCACGGCAGCTCGATCAGCTTCCACGACAGCGACCACATCCGCCTGCGGGACTTCGCCATCGACGGCGCGCCGGCGTTTGACGAGCGCGACGTGTTCATCATCCGCGAAGACGCCGCCTTTGATCCGGGCGCGCCCTGGCAGCTGTCTTTGCTGGTGCGCCGCGCCTCCGGCCCGCTGGATACCGAATTCGCCCGCTTTGACGCCGACTACGCCATTCCCGAGGCCTACATCGAACGCCCGGAGCCGCCGGTAGAAGAAGCCATTTGGGTGCAGGTCTGGCGCGACAAGGCGTTTCAGATCGGCGTACTCGGCGCGGGGCTTATCGTGCTCACCGGCATAATGCTGTTTCAGGACGTGCTGGCGCGCCATCCGCGCATCCTCAACCCGCTGCGGCTGGGCTTCAAACTCTACACGCTGGTGTTCATCGGCTGGTACGCGCTGGCCCAGCTGTCGGTGGTCAACATTCTGACCTTTACCCACGCGCTAATGAGCGACTTCAGCTGGGGGTCGTTTCTCATCGACCCGATGATGTTCATTCTCTGGTCGTTCGTGGCGGTCTCGATACTGCTCTGGGGACGCGGCGTTTTCTGCGGCTGGCTGTGCCCGTTTGGCGCGCTGCAGGATCTGGTCAACCAGGCCGCGCGCAAGCTCAAGGTCAAGCAGATCGAAGTGCCGTTCGGCCTCCACGAACGCCTCTGGGCGCTCAAGTACATTATTTTGCTGGCGCTGTTCGCGCTGTCGCTGCATTCGCTGGGCACCGCCGAGCGCTACGCCGAAGTCGAGCCGTTTAAAACCGCCATCACCCTGCGTTTCCAGCGCGACTGGGCGTTTGTCGCCTACGCCCTGGGGCTGGTGGTGATCTCGGCGTTCAACCACAAGTTTTACTGCCGCTACGTGTGCCCGCTGGGCGCGGGGCTGGCGATTCCCTCGCGGCTGCGCCTGTTCGACTGGCTCAAACGCCACCGCGGCAGCTGCGGCACGCCCTGCCAGATCTGTGAGCACGAATGCGAAGTCGGCGCGATCCATCCGGATGGCCGCATTAACGCTAACGAGTGTCATTACTGCCTCGACTGCCAGATTACCTATCACGACGAACAACGCTGCCCGCCGATGGTGAAGCGGCGCAAACGTCGGGAAAAGGCAACGCGCATGGCCGATGACCGGCCCGCCGTTGCCATCCACGACCCCAAGGCCGGAACCAGCAAACTTGAGCGTATTCCCGCCCTGCAAAAGGAGTAAGACATGAGCGAGAAGCAAAACGACGTGAAAAACCTTGGCCGCCGCCACTTTCTGCGCAACAGCGCGGTCACCGGCGTGGCCGGCGCGGGCCTGGCCAGTGGTTTCGGCACCGGCGCGCTGATGACCAGCCGCCAGGCGCAAGCGGCAGAAAAGAGCGCGATTGAAGTCGCCCCGGGGGATCTCGACGAATACTACGGCTTCTGGAGCGGCGGCCAGTCGGGCGAAGTCCGCGTACTCGGCGTGCCGTCCATGCGCGAGCTGATGCGCATTCCGGTGTTCAACGTCGATAGCGCCACCGGCTGGGGCATCACCAACGAATCCCGCGAAGTGCTGGGCGACTCCGCGCACTTTCTCAACGGCGACTCCCACCACCCGCACATTTCCATGAAAGACGGCAGCTACGACGGTAAGTACTTGTTCATCAACGACAAGGCCAACACCCGCGTGGCGCGTATTCGTCTCGACATCATGAAGACGGATAAAGTCATTACGGTACCCAACGTCCAGGCGATTCACGGTTTACGCCTGCAAAAAGTGCCGTATACCAAGTACGTGTTCGCTAACGCCGAGCTGCCTATTCCGCAGATCAACGATGGCCGCGATCTGGAAAGTCCCGAGAAATACGCCACCATGTTCAACGGCATCGACGCCGAGTCCATGGAAGTCGCCTGGCAGGTGATCGTCGACGGCAACCTCGACAACACCGACGCCGACTACACCGGCCGCTTTGTCGCCTCGACCTGCTACAACTCGGAAATGGGCATGACGCTGCCCGAGACCATGCGCGCCGAGCGCGACTGGGTGGTGGTGTTTGACGTTGAGGCCATTGAAGCCGCGGTAAAAGCCGGCGACTACGAAACCCTGGGCGACTCCGACGTGCCGGTACTCAACGGCCGCCACGGCACCCGGTTCACCCGCTACATTCCGGTGCCCAAAAACCCCCACGGCCTCAACACCTCACCCGACGGCAAGTACTTCATGGCCGCCGGCAAGCTCTCGCCCACCGTTTCGATCATCGCCATCGACAAGCTGTCGGAGCTTTTCGACGACGCTATCGAGCCGCGCGACGCGGTCGTCGGCGAACCCGAGCTGGGCCTGGGGCCACTGCACACCACCTTTGACGGCCGCGGCAACGCTTACACCACGCTGTTCATCGACAGCCAGATCGCCAAGTGGAACATTGCCGACGCCATTCGCGCGTACAACGGCGAAGACGTCAACTACCTGCGCCAGAAGCTCGACGTTCACTACCAGCCGGGGCACAACCACGCCAGCCTGACCGAGTCCAAGGACGCCGATGGCAAGTGGCTGGTGGTGCTGTCCAAGTTCTCCAAGGACCGCTTCTTGCCGGTAGGCCCGCTGCACCCGGAAAACGACCAGCTGATCGATATCTCCGGCGAGCAGATGAAGCTCGTCCACGACGGCCCGACCTACGCCGAGCCCCACGACTGTATCCTGCTGCGCGCCGACCAGCTCACGCCTAGCCGCATCTGGTCCCGCGATGACCCCTTCTTTGCCAGCACGCGCAAGATGGCCGAAGACGATGGTATCAATCTGGAAGCCGACAACAAGGTCATCCGCGACGGCAACAAGGTGCGCGTTTACATGACCTCGGTAGCGCCGCAGTTCGGCATGACCGAGTTCAAGGTCAAACAGGGCGACGAAGTCACGGTGGTGCTCACCAATATGGACAAGGTCGAAGATTTGACCCACGGCTTCTGCATGGTCAACCACGGCGTGCAGATGGAAATCTCGCCCCAGCAGACCTCAAGCGTCACCTTCATGGCCAATAAGCCCGGCGTTCACTGGTACTACTGCAACTGGTTCTGCCACGCCATGCACATGGAAATGACCGGCCGCATGCTGGTGGAAAAGGCCTAACGCCTATGCCCAAGCGTAACCGCGGCACCGTTATCGGTGCCGTATTGATGACCCCACTCAAGGCCGCCCTGACGGCGGCCTGTTTGCCTCTATTGTCTTTAGGTCTGGGGCTGAGCCTTAGCCTCTGGCCGGGCACCCTGCTTGCCGCCGACTGGACGGCAAGCCCGGGCCAATCCTTACAGCCGCTGGTGGCCAATGCCGCCGGCGGCGACCTTGTTATATTGCCCAAAGGCCGCTACCCCGGGCCTTTGGTGATCGACCGCGCGCTTACGCTGCGCGGCGAAGACGGCGCGGTAATCGACGGCGGCGGCACCGGCCACGCCGTGATCATCGAAGCCCCCGATACTGTGATCGACGGCGTTGGCGTGGAAAATTGGGGCGCTGACCTTACCGCCATGGACGCGGGCATTTTCATCGCCCGCCAGGCCACCGGCAGCGTGGTGCAAAATGCGCGCCTGCAGGGGCCGGGGTTTGGCATTTTTCTCGACGGCGTGCACAACGCGGTGATTCAAGACAACGTCATCCGCGGCGACGCCGAGCTGCGTTCTCAAGACCGCGGCAACGGCGTGCACCTGTTCAACGTGGAAAACGTCCGGGTAGCCGGCAACGACATCCGCCAAACCCGGGACGGCATCTACATTGATACCAGCCGCGAGACCCTGCTGCAGGGCAACCGCATGCAGGATCTGCGCTACGGCGTGCACTATATGTACGCCCACGATAATCGTCTGGAAGGCAACGTCACCGTCAACACCCGCACCGGCTACGCGCTGATGCAGTCCAAACGCTTGACCGTGCTCAACAACCGTTCAACGAACGACCTGCGCTACGGCATGTTGATGAACAACATCACCCACTCCACGATTCGCGGCAATCGCATCAGCGATATTCGCCAGCAGGGGGGAGCCGGTACCGTCAGCGGCAACGACGGCAAGGCGCTGTTTGTGTATAACGCCCAGTTCAACCGCCTTGAAGACAACCGCCTTGAAAGCAGCGATATCGGTATTCACCTCACCGCCGGCTCCGAAGACAACGTGGTCACCGGCAACGCCTTTCTGCACAACCGCCAGCAGGTCAAGTACGTGGCCACCCGGACGCAAGCGTGGGACGGCAACTACTGGAGCAACTACTTGGGCTGGGACATGGACGACGACGGCGTCGGCGACACCGCCTTTGAACCCAACGACGCCATGGACCGCCTGCTGTGGCGCTACCCCGCCGCCAAGGTGCTGATGGACAGCCCGGCGGTGCTCGCTTTGCGCTGGGTGCAGCGCCAGTTCCCGGTGTTTCGCCCCCAGGGCGTGCGCGACAGCGACCCGCTGATGACCCAACCCGCCCCGCTGAACGCCGAGGAGACCGCGCCATGAGCCACACGCCACGTAGCGTTATTGAGTTTAGCGACGTCACCCTGCGCCACGGCAACCTCACCCGGCTGGAGACGCTGAGCTTCAGCGCCGGCCAAGGCGAAGTGCTGGCCCTTTTAGGCCACAACGGCGCGGGCAAGACCACCACCATGCACCTGATACTCGGCCTGCTCTCGCCAGACAGCGGAAGCGTTGAGGTGCTGGGCGGCGCACCGGACAGCCGCCACGCCGCAAGCCTGCGCCAGCGGCTTGGCTACCTGCCGGAAAACGTCAGCTTCTATGAAGCGCTGACCGGCCTGGAGGTGCTCGACTACTTTGCCCGGCTCAAGCGCGCCGACCGCCGTCAGGTGCCCACGCTGCTGGAAAAAGTAGGCCTCGGCCACGCCGCCCGCCGGCGGGTCAAAACCTACTCCAAAGGCATGCGCCAGCGCCTGGGGCTGGCTCAGGCGCTGCTCGGTGAGCCTTCGCTGGTGCTGCTGGACGAGCCCACTACCGGGCTTGATCCGGCGGCCACCCGAGACTTCTACACCACCCTTGACGAGCTGCGCGGCCGCGGCGGCACCGTGGTGCTGTCGTCGCATATTTTGCCGGGCATCGAACCGTATATTGACCGCGCGCTGGTGCTCGGCGGCGGGCAGCGGCTGGCCCTTGGCAGCATGGCAACCCTGCGCCACGAGGCCGCGCTGCCGGTGATGATCCGCGTGCGCGGCCGGCTGACCGGCGACGGCTGGCAAGCGCTGACGCAAAAGCCTGAACATGCGCTGCTGGCCCAGGACGCGAGCGGAGCCGAGCTTGCCGTGCCCGAATACGCCAAGCTGGATACCCTGCGAAAGCTCGCCGTGATGCACGACGTGACTGATATCGCCGTAGAGCCGCCGACCCTTGAGCACCTCTACCAGCACTTTTCCCGGGGGGCCCACCCATGAACGCCATACTGATTATTGCCGGCAAGGAATTCCGCGACGGCCTGCGCAACCGCTGGGTGCTGTCGATCACCCTGGTACTCGCTGTCATGGCCGTGGGCATCGCCTGGGCGGGCGCGGCAGCCAGCGGCGGGCTAGGCTTTACCTCGCTGGCGAGTACGCTGGTCAGCCTGACCACCCTGGCGGTGTTTCTGATTCCGCTGATTGCCCTGCTGCTGGCCTATGACGCCGTGGTCGGCGAGCGCGAGGCGGGCACGCTGCAGCTGCTATTGACCTATCCCATCAGCCGCTCGGCGCTATTGCTGGGCAAGTTCTGCGGCCACGGGCTGATTCTGGGCGCGGCGACCACGCTGGGTTTCGGCATCGCCGGGGTGACCATCGCGCTGGGGGCCGACGGCGTCGCACTGGGTGAGCTGGCCCAAGGCATGGGCCTATTGATTGCCAGCAC
>Ga0208412_1001120_pt1 | contig 11722 bp, 12 predicted proteins | sample AntDeeMetag02WF4_FD_184758 | JGI IMG/M metagenome (GOLD analysis project Ga0208412, IMG submission 184758) | Saline lake microbial communities from Deep Lake, Antarctica - Antarctic Deep Lake Metagenome 02WF4 (SPAdes) (version 2) | ecosystem: Environmental > Aquatic > Non-marine Saline and... | reverse complement strand
ATTTCCTGCGGTTTTCGCTGCGCGTGCTCGCCGAGCACGACCCGGCCGAACTCGCCCGCCTGCGGGCCGGATTCATCGAGGAAAAGATCGCGCCGACCGTCGCCCCGGGGGCCCCGTCGCTGCTGGCGCGGCACCGGGATGCGGGCGATCACCTGATGATCATCACCGCGACCAACTCCTTCGTGACCGAACCGATCGCCCGGATGCTGGGGGTCGAGACCCTGATCGCCACGGAGCCCGAGCAGCGCGATGGCCGCTACACCGGCGATGTCACCGGCACGCCCTGTTTCCGCGAGGGCAAGGTCGAACGTCTGGGGATATGGCTGGCGGAAAACGGGGCCGATCTGCAGGGCAGCGCGTTCTACAGCGACTCCCACAATGATCTCCCGCTGCTCGAGCAGGTCGAACGTCCCTGCGCGGTCGACCCCGACGAACAGCTCGCCGCTGCGGCGCGGGAACGCAACTGGCCGGTAATCAGCCTCCGGGGCGGCTGACGGCGTTCGACATTCCCTCGGGTACGCGCGATTTTTTCAGCCACGCGCGCCGAAGACGGCACTGCCGACGCGCACCAGGGTCGCGCCCTCCTCCACGGCGACTTCCAGGTCGCCCGACATGCCCATCGACAGAACCGGGAGCCCCTGACCGGACTCCTCCTGCAGCTCGTCACGCAGGCGGCGCAAGGTGCGGAAACAGTCGCGCGTGTCCTCGGGGTCTTCGCTGAAACGGCCGATCGTCATCAGGCCGGTCCATTCCAGTTCGGGGCGTTTCGCGATGACCGCCGCGAGGTCAGCGGCCTCCGCCGGGACCACGCCGAACTGGCTCTCGGCACCGGAGGTGTTCACCTGCATGAGGACCTCGCGGCGCTCGCCGCGCGCGGCCAGCTGATCCGCCAGCCGTTCGACCAGACTCGACCGGTCGAGCGTCTGGATACACGCGGCGAACCCGAGTGCCTGCTTGACCTTGTTGCGCTGCAGATGACCGATCAGATGCCAGTTGACGCCGTGATCGGCCAGTGCCTCCGCCTTCGCCGCCGCATCCTGGACACGGTTTTCCGCGAGCGTTCGGTAGCCCGCCTCGATCGCCCAGGCGATGCGCTCCGGCGCTACCGTTTTCGTGACCGGCAGAAGCGCTACGCCGGCCCGGTCCCGCCCGGCACGCTCGCACGCCGCATCGATGCGCCGTTCCACGTCGGCCAACGCGACCTGGACCGCGGCGCGATCCCGCCCGGCGGTGTCCCCGCGCTCATTCACGTCGTCATCCTCTTGATGAACCTCTCTTTCTCCGTCAGCGCCTGTCAACGCCGTAAGCCAGCTTGCGACCGAAGGGAGCCAGCCGGCAGTCAAGCTTGCGACTCTGTACAGCGGGCGTGCCGGCTGTTGCCTTCGGCAAAAGCCGGCCTGTGATTGTACCAGTGCCGACGCGACAGCCGCGGCGCGGTCAGAAACCGTACTGCAGCGACACGGCCGTAAAACGATCCGTTTTTTCGCTGTCCGCAGGCACGTCGCTGTTGTGCTCGATGGTGTAAGAGAACGCCCACGACAGGTTGCCGGCCAACTTCGATCGGATCTCGCTCACGCTCTGCGTCGATGTATTACGGTCGCCGGACTCCACTTCCAGTTCCTGGCTGAAGTCGCTGACATCCGACAACCGCCAGGTGAAGTCTCCGCGCAGCACGTGGATCGTCTCGTAGTCGCGTTCGTTCGTGCCGTCGGGTTCGGCGCCGCGACGACCGGCACCCACCTCGAGATCCAGTTCCACGTCGTCCGTTTCGATGAACCGACGGCCAATACCGAAGGCGAGCGAGGCACGGCGATCAAAGGCACCGAAGCGATCGCGCCCGTACCGCCCGACGACGAAGAGATAGGCACGCTCGGTAATCCGGTGGTCCGACTGCAGACGGCCACTGTAGCGCTCGGCGGATTCCTCGCCGTCTTCCGACGCCTGATGGCGGTTGAACGTCACTGTATGCCGCCACTTTTCGTAATCGACTTCGGTTTCGATATCGAATCTGATGCTGTTGCTCTCCGTGTTACCGGCGGCGCTGAACAGGCCCAGCGTGACGTTGCCGGAGACCTCGGGGTACTCGGGTACCTCAACGGGACCGTCGACGGCGGGATCTTCATCCGCGAGGGCCGGTGTGGCGAGGAGATACAGGAACAGGGCGCTGCCGCCGACGCGGGGCGAGATTGTAATCAAGACTCTCTCCAGTCGACTGCAGGGCGGCACCCGCACGACGCCACGAGAGTAATCGCGAGATAGCATTTCCACGGGACGGCGCAGGTCACCGCGGTCCGCAGGGCCGACTACCACCAGTACAATAGTCGACCATGCTGAACAGTCTACGGCGAAAAAGCCGAAAAAGGCTCAGAAACCGTACTGCAGCGACACGGCCGTGAACCGGTCCGTTTTCTCGGTGTCCGCGGGCACGTCGCTGTTGTGCTCGATGGTGTAAGAGAGCACCCACGACAGGTTGCCGGCGAATTTCGAACGGATCGCGCTCACGCTGCGCGTCGACGTATTGCTCTCGCCGGACTCCACTTCGAGTTCCTGGCTGAACTCGCTGACGTCGGATAATTGCCAGTCGAAGTCACCGCGCAGCACGCCAATCGTGTCGTACTCGCGCTCGTTGGTGCCGTCGGGCTCCGCGACCCGGCGACCCGCGCCGATCTCGAGATCCAGCTCGACATCTTCCGTTTCGATGAACCGGCGGCCGATACCAAGCGAGAGCGAGGCCCGACGATCGAAGGCACCGAAGCGATCCCGTTCATAGCGCCCGGCGACGAACAGATAGGAGCGTTCGCTGATCCGGTAGTCCGATTGCAGGCGGCTGTTGTAGCGCTCGGCGGATTCCTCACCGTCTTCCGAGGCCTGGTAGCCATTGATCGCCAGCGTATGCCGCCACAGTTCGTAATCGACTTCGGTCTCGATATCGAGTTTGGCGCTCTCGCTCTCGGTGTTGCCGGACGCACTGAACAGGCCCAGGGTGACGTTGCCGGATAGTTCGGGGTACGCCGGTGGTTCCTGGGCCTCATCGCCCGCGGCGTCATCCTGCGCCAGGGCAGGCGCGGCGAGAAGGCACAGAAGCAGGGTGCCGCAGACGGCGCGGGATGAGGATGAGATCAAGACATTCTCCTGATGGTTGCAGGGCTGTATCGGCTTACTGACCCGAGGACACCGCGGAATAGTCGCGCGATGGTACGAGCCGGGGGACCACGCCGGCAACGGCGATCCGCTACGGCGGTGGCGACATCATCGTATTGCTGTTAGGTTTCCCGGCTCCCTGTTTCGAACCGGAAGCCCGAGCAGATGAACGCCCCGCGTCGCATCCTCGTCACGAGTGCCCTGCCCTATGCCAATGGCCCGATCCATCTCGGCCACATGGTCGAGTACGTCCAGACGGATATCTGGGCGCGTTTCCAGCGTCTGCGCGGCCATCAATGCGTGTATGTCTGCGCCGACGATGCGCATGGCACGCCGATCATGCTCAAGGCGCAACAGGAAGACACGACCCCCGAAGACCTGGTCTATCGATTCAGTGCCGAGCACCAGCGGGATTTCGCCGATTTCCTGATCGATTTCGACACGTATTACAGCACGCACTCGGAGGAGAACCGGGAACTCGCGGAGACCATTTATACGCGGCTCCGCGATAGCGGGCACATCGCCGTGCGCACCATCGAGCAGGCCTACGACGAAGAGGCCGGGATGTTCCTGCCGGACCGGTTCATCAAGGGCGAATGCCCGCGTTGCGGCGCGGACGGCCAGTACGGTGACTCCTGCGAGGTCTGCGGAGCGACCTACACGCCGAACGACCTGAAGAACCCCGTGTCGGCGCTGTCCGGCGCCACCCCGGTCACGCGCGAGTCGGAGCATCACTTCTTCCGCCTCGGCGACTTCACCGACATGCTGCGCGAGTGGACGCGCGGCGGTCACCTGCAGCCCGCGATCGCCAACAAACTGGACGAATGGTTCGACACCGGCCTCGCCGACTGGGACATCTCGCGCGACGCGCCCTACTGGGGCTTCGAGATCCCGGACGCGCCGGGCAAGTACTTCTATGTCTGGCTCGACGCGCCGATCGGCTATATGGCGGCACATCGCCACTGGTGCGATCGCAACGGCGAGGATTTCGACGCCGTGTGGGGGGCGGACAGCGAGGCCGAGCTGTACCACTTCATCGGCAAGGACATCGCCTATTTCCATACGCTGTTCTGGCCGGCAATGCTGCACGGCGCCGGCTTCCGCACGCCCGATGGTGTCTACTGCCACGGTTTTCTGACCGTCGACGGGCAGAAAATGTCGAAGTCGCGCGGCACCTTCATCAAGGCGCGGACGTACCTCGACCATCTCGGCCCCGAGTACCTGCGCTACTACTTCGCCGCGAAGCTCTCGGCCGACGTCGACGACCTCGACCTGAATCTGGACGACTTCATCCAGCGCGTGAACAGCGACCTGGTCGGCAAGCTCGTGAACATCGCCAGTCGCTGTGCCGGCTTTATCAGCAAGCGCTTCGACGGTCGGCTCGCCGATCGCCTCGAAGAACCCGAACGGTTTAACGAACTGCTGGCCGGTGGCGAATCGATCGCGACCGCCTATGAGCGCCGCGAGTTCGGCCGCGCGATGCGCGAGATCATGGACCTCGCCGACGACGCCAACGCCTGGATCGCCGAGCGTGCGCCCTGGCAGGCCATCAAGGAAGAAGGCCGCGAGGCCGAGGTCCAGCGGGTCTGCACCCAGGGCCTGAACTGCTTCCGCACGCTGATGGCCTGGCTCAAGCCGGTTCTGCCGGAGACGGCCGCGCGCAGCGAGGCATTCCTGCAGTGCGACCCGCTCGACTGGAACAACGCGGGCCAACCGCTGCTGGACCACGAAATCGCGCGTTTCAAACCGCTGATCACGCGGATCGAGCGGTCCACGATCGACACCATGCTCGAGCATTCGAAGGCCGATCTCGCCGGCACATCAGGGAACACGGGTCCCAGCGGGCCACCAGGCGGCGAACCGATCGCCGACACCATCGACATCGACGACTTCTCGAAGGTCGATCTTCGAGTCGCCCGCATCGCCGCCGCCGAGCGCGTCGAGGGCGCCGACAAACTGCTGCGGCTCACACTCGACCTCGGCACGGAACAGCGCACCGTGTTCGCGGGCATCCGCAAGGCCTACGACCCGTCCAATCTCGAAGGCCGGCTGACGGTCATGGTCGCCAACCTGGCACCGCGCAAAATGCGCTTCGGCATCTCCGAAGGCATGGTCCTCGCCGCCGGCGACGGCGAAGGCATCCACATCCTCTCCCCGGACAGCGGCGCGGAGCCGGGGATGCGGATTCGCTGATTCGTCCCCGCACCACGAGTCTGTTCCTGCACGATGCCCCGTGCAGAACAATTCTCGCAGAGGCGCGGAGATCGCGAAGCACGCGGAGCGAAACACGAGGATACCGCTCCGATCAGTGCGTCGTTCACTGAATAAGCACCGCCGCATGCGCCCCCGATTTTGCCGTTTCTCTGCGATCTCCGCGCGCTCTGCGCCTCTGCGAGAACTCCGACGAAAACGGTTCCGCGGCCATGCGAGTCCGACCCGCGACAGGGTGGTGGTGGCGTCGGTATCATGCGGGGATGCACGACGACGTGAGCCAGCCGAACGCGCCGACATTGACCGACCGCATCGATGCGCTGCTGCCGCAGACGCAGTGCACGCAATGCGGTTATGACGGCTGCCGGCCGTATGCCGAGGCGATCGCCGCCGGCGAGGCGGATATCAATCGCTGCCCGCCAGGCGGTGACGACGGGATCGGGGCGCTGGCGGAACTGCTCGGTCTGTCGCCGAAGGCGATGGATCCGGAATGCGGCGCACCGGTCGAGCACCCGGTCGTCGCGGCCATCGACGAGTCGGTGTGTATCGGCTGCACCAAGTGCATCCAGGCCTGCCCCGTCGACGCCATCCTTGGTGCGGCTCAGCAGATGCATACCGTCATCGCCTCCGAATGCACCGGCTGCGAGCTGTGCATTCCACCCTGCCCGGTCGACTGCATCTCCCTTGAGCCGGCACCCGACCCGACCCCGTTGCGCGAACACGCGGAGCAGTTCCGGGCCCGCTATTACGCTCGTAACGAGCGGCTCGAACGGCGTCGGTGCGAGCATGAGGCGGCACGGGCGTCGAAGCGCCCGGACGGGGACCGCGAGAGCCGGCGCGCGGAAGTGGCGGCGGCGGTCGAGCGCGCACGCGCGAAGCGCAGGCGCGCGGTGGATCAGCAATGAACCGCGCGAAACGCGAACAGATCATGGCACGGCTGGCGGAGCGTGACCCCGAACCGACCACGGAACTGCATTACGAGACACCGTTCCAGTTGCTGATCGCCGTGATGCTCTCGGCCCAGTCCACCGACCGTGGCGTGAACGCGGCCACGACCAACCTGTTCCCCGCGGCGCCGGACGCCGAATCGATGCTCGCGCTCGGCGTCGAAGGGGTGAAGGAGTACATCCGCACGCTGGGGCTGTTCAATAACAAGGCCAAGAACGTGTTCGAAACCTGCCGCATCCTGGTCGAACGCCATGGCGGCGAGGTTCCGCGCGAGCGCGCGGCGCTGGAGGCGTTGCCCGGCGTGGGGCGCAAGACCGCGAACGTGATCCTCAACACCGCCTTCGGCGAACCGACGATCGCCGTGGACACGCACATCTTCCGCGTCGCCAACCGCACGGGCTTCGCGCCCGGCAAGAACGTGCGCGCGGTCGAGGACCAGTTGGTGAAGGTGATGCCGAAAGACTACCGGCGCCACGCGCACCACTGGCTGATCCTGCACGGACGCTATGTCTGCACCGCGCGCAGACCGCGCTGCGCCGAGTGCCGGATCCATGACTTGTGCGAATACCCTGACAAGACCGCCTGAGGCAAATTCGATGTTTGGTAACGATCGCGAAAGCATGCGGCGCTATTACGTCGACACCTGGCGCAAGGCCAATGCGGGGGAGGCGCTCGATCCGATGGAACGGCTGGTCGCGACCGTGATCTCGGAACACCCCGAATACCAGCCTCTGCTCGCGCCCGGCAACGAACCCGTGCTCGACCGCGATTACATGCCCGAGGACGGGCAGACCAATCCCTTCCTGCACATGGGCATGCACATCGCGCTGCGCGAACAGGCCGGCGCCGACCGCCCACCGGGCATCCGCGCGCTGATCGAGCAGCTCGCGCGCCATGAGGGCGATCACCTGGAGGCCGAACACCGGCTCATGGAGCCGCTCGGCGAGGTCCTGCACGCGGCCCAGCGTGCCGGCACACAGCCCGACGAGGCGGATTACCTCGAACGCGTTCGCAGGGTCGTCACACGCGCAACCGGCGGCCAACCGGACGCCTGATATCAAAGGTGAAAAAAGAGACTACGTAGGCCGGTTTTCACCGGCGCTCCTCGAAACTCGGGTATGCGATGCAATAAGCCGCCGGAGAATGCCGGCATTGCGCGGTGGCATGCACGGGGCGGTATTCGGCGTCGTGGACCGCGCAAAGCCGGCCTACGTCACGAGAAAACGTTTGGTGCAATACCCTGCGCGGTTTCCCGGATTCCGTTTCACTTCATCCGGGCTACGAATCGTTCGATTATCCACGCTGAGTGCCCGGGGACGGACCAGATGGCGGGTTACGGCGCCTCACCAAGAGGATTTTTGCCGTTCTCTGCGGCTCCGCGCCTCTGCGTGAACCGCCTTTTATCAACGACGGATAAACCCGACGAAACGAATTCCGCCCATCATGCCCCGGACACCGACCGCCCCCGTTCGAGGAAACGCCCGATCGCCCACAGACCCGCCCCGGCCAACGCGAGCGCAGACGGGAACCAAACTGCGGCGATCGCGCCGAACAGGTTCGGGGCCTGCATCATGGTCGACATGAGCGAGTCCTGGTACCAGAAGAACCACTGGTGATCAGCCGGGAAGACGAGCTCGTGCAGTGCATAGAACAGATCGACCGGCCCGATGGCGAGGATCGCGATCCCGGCCACGCCGATCACCGCCGCGGTTCCGACCAGGAAATGGCTCGCGGGCGGGAGTGAGCGCTGCCGCCACCTCGCTTCGAGTGTGAGCGCCATCACCAACGCCAGGGCCGCGATGCCGGCGATCTCGAACCGGCGGACCAGCCCGGCCACATCGCGCAGATGGACGATCTCGGGCGGGCGCAACAGCCGGCCCAGTTCGCGGCCTTCGGGGTCGTAGTAGCGCAGATCGGCGAGGCCGCGGCCGTCGGCGTGGATCGCATCGACGATGGCGGCGAACAGACGCGCGCGTTCGATCGGCGTAGTGTGCTCGAAGCCCTGACGCCAGCGGTTTTCGGGGCCGTAGCGCGCGATCGTGTCGCCGATCCCGAGGACTTCGTGCCAGACGAGGTAGGCGAAATCGAAGCCCGCCAGGGCCTGCCAGGAAAGGAACAGACCGGCGACGAGCAGCGCACCGGTGAACACCGACCAGTACAGTGCGCCGAGCGTCCTGACCACGCGGCTCATTCGCCGCGCTTGGCGGCCTGCCAATACCCCTCAAGGGTATCCATGGACATGCCCGCCGTATCCTCGCCATCACGCCGCGCATGCCGTTCCACCTCGCGGAACCGCCTTTCGAAACGGTGGCTTGCGCGGCGCAGTGCGGTCTCGGCATCGACGTCGAGATGGCGCGCCAGGTTGACCGCGGCGAGCAGCAGGTCCCCGACCTCGGCCTCGCGCGCGTCCGGGTTCTCCCCGGCGGCCTCGACCTCATCGAGTTCCTCGCGCACCTTCGCGGCCGGGCCGGAAGCGTCGGACCAGTCGAAACCGGCCCGGGCGGCCCGGCGCGAGAGCTTTTGGGCGCGGGTCAGGGCGGGCAGTCCGAGGGTGACGCCGGCGAGCGCGCTGGCGTCGGATTCGCCACGGTGCGCTCGCTCATCGGCCTTCGCCTGTTCCCAGAGCCGCTCGCGGGTCTCCGCGTCGGTCGCCTCCGTATCGCCGAAGACATGCGGGTGGCGGCGGATCAGCTTGGCCGCGAGCCCGTCGGCCACGGCCTCGAAATCGAAGGCGTCGCGTTCCTCGGCCATGCGGGCATGGTAGACGACCTGCAGCAGCAGATCGCCGAGCTCGTCGCGCAGGTCGTCGAAGTCACCGCGCTCAATGGCATCGGCGACCTCATACGCCTCTTCGACCGTATGCGGCGCGATGGAGCGGAAATCCTGACCGACATCCCAGGGGCAACCGGTCTGCGGATCGCGCAGACGCGCCATCACCGACAGCACTCGATCGATTGCCGCCATCGGAGATCGGTCTCAGAACGTCAGCCGGATACCGACGTTGACCTCGTCGCTGAGTTCTTCATCACGACCGCCGTCCATGTCGAACTCGATCCAGCGATAGCCGACAAAGGCGTGCGTACCCGGTACGACTTCGAGTTCAAAGCGCGGATTGAACTCCGCGAGCGTATCGGCGTCCTCGAAGCTCGTGATGCGCGGCGCGTAATAGCCCTCAACGGAGAACGCAAGGTGGGTCTCGGTCGGAAACAGGTAACGGACCTGGCCGCCAATGCCGATCGCGCTGGCGTCCCGGCCGGAATCCAGATCCGTATAATAGGCCTTGGCACCGACCCCGAACTGCAGCGGGATGTTCTGCCCCGGGCTGCCGGTAACGAGGAAATTCCCGGTCAGCATGATGTCGTCGTCGTTGTTGAAGAAGCCGCCGAAGCCGATGTCGGCGCCGCCGTACCCCATACTCGCGGTATCGGTGAGATAGACGAGACTGGCCGTATCCTGGCCGAGGGCGAGATCCAGACCGGCCGCATGGGTGGTCGTCGAGCACAGCCCGAGCGCGGCCACCCCAATCAAACGTTTCATCATGTACGAATCCCTCCAGCGGGATGAAGCAGTTACTGAATGGTAGGTGCCGGACAATGGGCGATCAAGCGTCCGCGTACGATATTCAGGCCTGTATCGCATTCTTTTATACTGTTTCCGGCGTTCGCGCATTGTCCGCCCGCAATCCATGGGGCCACGCCCCTCCTGCCACTCCCTGGAGCCGTTCCATGACCACTGACCCGCGCGCGGATGAACTCCGTGCCTGGCTGATGCGCACATGCCCCGATGCCGCCGCGTCACTGACGCCGATCACGGGCGATGCCAGCTTTCGGCGTTATTTCCGGATCGCCACCGACAACGGCGACCGCATCGTCATGGATGCGCCACCGGAGCGCGAAGCCACCGGACCGTTCGTCGATATCGCCGGACGCCTCGAGGCCGCTGGTGTCACGGCACCAAGAGTACTGGCGAGTGACGTCGAACGCGGCTTTCTGCTGCTGAGCGACCTCGGCGACCGGTTGTATCTGGACGAACTCGACGAACGCTCCGCGGACGGGCTTTACGACGACGCACTCGCCGCCCTCGTGCGCATGCAGGCGGACATCCCGACCGCCGATCTGCCGCCGTACGATGCGAAACGGCTCGACACCGAGATGGATCTATTCCCGGTCTGGTTCCTCGGCGAGCACCTGGGCCTGGACACCGAGACTATCGGCGACGAACCGGCGGCGAGCTTCGCTGCGCTCACCGCGGCGGCGCTGGAACAACCCCGCGTATTCGTGCACCGCGATTACCATTCGCGCAATCTCATGGTGCTGGCGGCAGACAACCCCGGTGTCCTCGATTTCCAGGACGCCGTCGCGGGCCCGGTGACCTATGACCTGGTCTCGCTGCTGCGTGACTGCTACATCAGTTGGCCGGATGACCGCATCAGCGACTGGATCGAGCGCTACCGCCAGGCCGCGCTGGCGCGCGGCGTCGAACTGCCCGATCACGGTTCCCTGCGCCGCTGGTTCGACCTGATGGGGGCGCAACGCCATCTCAAGGCAATCGGCATTTTTGCCCGCCTGTGGCATCGGGACGGCAAACCGCGCTACCTCGCCGACATCCCGCGGACATGGGGTTATATCGAGGCGCTGTTCGGGCGCCACAGCGAACTGGAACCGCTCGCGCGTTTCGCCGCTCGGGCGGACGTGACCGCGCGCCTGGAGCGGGCGGAGGCGCGGCCATGAACGCCATGATCCTCGCCGCCGGCCGCGGCGAACGCATGCGCCCGCTCACGGATGATCGACCCAAGCCACTGCTCGATGTCGGCGGTCGACCATTGATCGACTGGCACCTTGGAGCGCTCGCGCGCGCGGGTTTCAGGCGGGTGGTCATCAACACCGCGTGGCAGGGACGGAAACTGCGCACGCACGTTGGCGACGGCGAGGCGTGGGGACTCGACGTGCGCTACAGCGACGAAGGCGGTCGCGCGCTGGAGACGGCCGGCGGCATCGCGCAGGCGCTGCCGCTGCTGGGACCGGATCCCTTCGCCGTCATCAACGGCGACATATACACCGACTACCCGTTCGAGGACCTGGCACTCCCCACCGGCCGCCTCGCTCATCTGGTGCTGGTGGACAATCCACCGCAGCACCCGGACGGCGACTTCGCGCTCGATGGCGCCCGCGTCACGACGGACACCAATACACGACTGACCTTCGCCGGCATCGGCGTGTACCGGCCCGCGCTGTTCAGCGGGCTGCCCCGGCATCCGTTACGGCTCGCACCGATCCTCAGGCGCGCGATCGAGGCGGGGCTGGTCAGTGGCGAGCATTACCGGGGGGCATGGCATGACATCGGCACGCCCGAACGCCTGCGGGAGCTGGATCGGCAGTTGCACCGGTCGCATCCATCCCGATGAACCGGCCGCGGGTTTGCG
>Ga0208412_1001118_pt1 | contig 11736 bp, 9 predicted proteins | sample AntDeeMetag02WF4_FD_184758 | JGI IMG/M metagenome (GOLD analysis project Ga0208412, IMG submission 184758) | Saline lake microbial communities from Deep Lake, Antarctica - Antarctic Deep Lake Metagenome 02WF4 (SPAdes) (version 2) | ecosystem: Environmental > Aquatic > Non-marine Saline and... | reverse complement strand
TCACCCACTCAGGCAAGCGCCCACATGAATTACCTGATCAACTTGTTAAAGAGCGTGTCGCGGGGTGAGTCATAAAAACTTACCCTGAACAACGTGTCGTTGTCGCCAGTGACTCAGCGGCTAACGTTGCTGCGAAGAAGGCGTATCCTACGCTTTCCGTGGTGTTTGTCAAGGGCGCTTTTAAAACCGGTTATCGAAAAATGAAACGTAAACCGAAGCGCTAACTGCCTGACAAACAAGAGCTTTTAAGGCTCTACCACCGCCGGTGACGTGATACGTCGTCGGCAGCGAGTGCGTACTCTACGGCTCAAGCTGGATATTGGCAAGGGCTTTTTCAACATAAGGGCAAATAATCGGGAAATCGTTTTAGTCCGCCCCGTGACGCACGATAACCACCAGCTCTTTAGGGCCGTGCACGCCGTACGCCAGCGTCTGTTCGATATCGGCAGTTTTGCTCGGCCCTGACACCAGCAGCGCGTTGGTCGGCATGGCGCGGGCCCAGCCATGGGCTTCTATCACGTCAAAGAACGTCTCGTCTATGGCTTCACTATCCAACACGGCGATATGGATGGAAGGCACCAGGCTGAGCCGCCGCGGCTCGTCGGGGGTGGGCCAGAGCCACAGGCTGCCGGTTTCCGCGATCGCGCCCCCCGTAGAGGTCAGGCCGGCATCGACCCGTTCAAACTGCTCGCGCTGCCAGCGTTCAATCTCGCGCGCCGGATCCACCAGCTCAACGCCGGCCTCAGCCAGGCCAGTACGCGCCTCGCAGGCCACCGGATGCTCATGCCCCAGCGCCAGCCGCTTGATACCCTTGTCATGGAGAATAGCGGCCAGCGCCTGCGTCCAGCTTGAGCGCTGCGCGTGCACCACCTCGGCATGCACCGAGGTAATCAGCTGCTCGAAGCGCGCCAGGCGCTCGTCATGGTCCCAGCCGCGCCCGGTCATTACCGAAAAATCGCTCTCGGGTACGGGGATCGCCCCGTCGGTGCGCGTCCGCAGGTGATTGAGGATGATATCGCGTGCGCTCATTCCTGCCCCCTTTTAGCGTGATGACGCTTGACCAACGTATGTAGCGACGTTTTGGCCGGCTGCGGCAACGTGCGGTAGTCGGTCCACGGGGCGAGTTTCGCCGGCATTAGCGCGCGCAGCTTGCTCGCCATCGTCAGGCCGCTGCGCCACACGCCGGGGTGCGTAGCCGCCCACTGCCAGCTTTTCCACGCCGCCAGCTCTTTCTTGTTGCGTTTGACGCCAGCGCCCGGCACGTTGCCGCGCCCCTCGCCAACGGCTTCCTTGCGCAGCCTTACCAGCAGATCAGGAATGGGAATCTTGACCGGGCATACCTCGCCGCACGCGCCGCACAGGCTCGAGGCGCTGGGCAGATCCTGCGTTTCCTCCAGCCCTATCAGGTGCGGCATCAAAATACTGCCGATCGGGCCGGGATAGGTCGTGCCATAGGCATGCCCGCCAACGCGGGTATAGACCGGGCAGTGGTTCATGCAGGCGCCGCAGCGGATGCAGCGCAGCGTATCGAGTAGCTCGTCATCCTGATAAATGTTCGAGCGGCCGTTATCCACCAGCACCAGGTGCACTTCTTTGGGCCCATCAAACTCGCCCGCCTGGCGCGGCGCGTTGATCATATTGAAGTAGGTGGTGACGTGCTGGCCGGTTGCCGAGCGCGTTAAGAGGGAGTAAAGCGGCGGCACGTCGCGCAGGTGCTCAACCACTTTCTCGATGCCCGTTACCGCCACGTGCACCGGCGGCACGGTGGTGGTCATGCGCCCGTTGCCTTCGTTTTCGACCAGACACAGCGTACCGGTTTCCGCCACGGCAAAGTTGACCCCCGAAATGCCCACGTCAGCCGCCATAAAGCGTTCGCGCAGCTGGGCGCGGGCGGCGGCGGTCATGGTGTCGACGTTGCGCGTGCGTTCGGTGCCGGTTTTCTCGTGCAGAATGTCGGAGATTTCATCAGTATTCAGGTGAATCGCCGGCATGATGATGTGCGACGGCGTTTGCTCGTTGAGCTGCACCAGATACTCGCCCAAATCCGACTCCAGCGCCTCGATGCCGGCGGCCTCAAGGTGCGCGTTGAGGTGCATTTCCTCGGTCACCATCGACTTGCCCTTGATCACCGACTTGGCCTCGTGACGGGCGCAGATATCGCTGACAATCTCACAGGCCTCGTCGCCGTCTGTGGCCCAGTGCACCTTGATGCCGTTGGCCTCGCAGTTGGCTTCGAGCTGTTCAAGCAGATCGGGCAGCTTGGCCAACGCGCGCAGGCGGATATTGGCCCCCAGCTCGCGCAGCGTTTCCACGTCCCAGTCGCTGAACGCGTCACCGCGTTTATCCATCAGCCCGTCCATTGCCCGGCGAAAGTTGGCACGGATCTGCGGGTTGCCCAACGCATCGTGCGCCTGACGATGAAACTCGCGCGGGCTATAGGTTTGTACGCTCATGACGTTCTCCGCCATAGATAGCTGGCAATATGTTCGCCCTGCACGGCTTTCTGCCGGTGTTCGGCATTGCCGTTGATGTTCATTAAGCAACCGCAGTCAGAAGTGACAAAGTGTCGGGCACCGGTCGCTTCAATGGCGTCGACCTTGTCTTCTACCATGGCGCCGGACACCTCCGGATGCCGCACGGCAAAAGTGCCACCGAAACCGCAGCACTCGGTGGTACGCACCTGTTCAACCAGCTCCACCTGACCCAGCTGATTGAGCAGCGCGGGAGCGGTATCGCCCAGCCCCATTTCGCGCCGGGCACTGCACGACGTATGCATGGCGACCTGCTCGGGCTCGCCCAGATCGCTCAGTTTCACGTGGCAAACGTTGAGCAAAAACTCGGTCAGCTCGAAGGTACGCGCCGCGACGTCTTGCGCCGCATCAACCTGGGGCGTATCGGCCAGTAGCGTGGGGTAATGCACCCGCAGCATGCCGCCGCAGGAACCCGAGGGCACCACAACCGGCCAGGGCTCGGGGAACAGCGCCAGCTGCGCCAGGGCAACGCGACGCGCCTCGTCGTGATAGCCCGAGGTATAGGCCGGCTGCCCGCAGCAGGTCTGATCATCGGGGAAAATCACCTCGATACCTTCCCGCTCAAGCAGGCGAATGGCATCGAGCCCGGCGCCGGGATAAAAGACATCAATCAGGCAGGTGCCATAAAAGTAGACTTTCTGCGGCTTGGGCGGATAGTGCTTAATGGGCGTCATATGCACTCCTCGCCGACAGACAGTTACTCGGCGAATGAACAAACTCGGGATAAAAAGATAAGCGCAACATAATTGGTAAAACCAATTAACAATAAAGATATTCCAGATTAATAAGGCGCGCTATGACTGTCAATTGCAGCATTCTCTGAAGTTGCCTTAAAGCACTATACTTTGGTTTTAGTGATACGAAATCACATCATATTCGCCTTGTCGCGCCTTACGCGGCGATTTATTATTGGTCTTACCAATTAAATATTAATGTCATCTGTCTCCATGACGTCAGGAAACCGTGATGCCCTATTCTTCGCTTCGCCAGCCACGCCTCGCCGATGTGATTACCCAACGCCTTGAAGCCATGATCATTGAAGGTAGCCTGAAGCCCGGTCAACGCCTGCCGCCGGAGCGCGAACTGGCGGAACAATTCGGCGTGTCGCGCCCCTCCCTGCGCGAGGCGATTCAACGGCTTGCCGCCCGGGGACTGCTTTCCAGCCGTCAGGGTGGCGGCACCTTTGTCAACGACACGCTCAACAACGGCTACACCGACCCGCTGCTGGAGATGCTCTCGCGCCATCAGGAATTCGACCTCGATCTGCTGGAGTTTCGCGACGCCATGGAAGGGCTTTCGGCCTATTACGCGGCGCTACGTTCCACGCCCGCGGATAAAGCCGCGCTGCTGGAATGCTTTGAAGCGCTCGACGGCGGCTTTGACGGCAACGACCCGGTCAAGGAAGCCAAGCTCGACGCCGCCTTTCACCTGGCGATTGCCGAAGCCGCCCACAATGTTTTGCTGCTCCACACCATGCGCGGCATTTTTCACCTGCTTGAACAAAGCATTGTCGAAAACCTCGCCAACCTGTTCGCCAAACCCGGCTCGCGCGGCCAGTTAATGCAGCAGCACCGCACCCTGCTGGACGCCATTGTGGAAGGCCGCGCCGAAGATGCCCGGAGTCACGCGCATGAGCATCTGGCCTACGTCGAAGACGGCTTGCTGGAAATGGCCCGGGCGGAAACCCGCGCACAGCGTGCCCTGCGCCGCGCCCAAAGCACTCGCGCGCCAATATGAGGCGGCGGCGTCTCAGCCGGCGCTTGGCCATCGCGCTGCTACTGCTGGGGCTTATTTTATGCATCTGGCAAGCAGCGCGTCTGGCGCACGAGCAGGCGCTAGCCAACCTGCGCGACGACGCCCACAACGAACTGCGCCTGTCGGCGGCCAACCTCAAAGGCTACCTGCTGCGCTACGATTACCTGCCGCAGATGCTCGCCTCCCGCGAGAGCGTCCAGCGCTTTCTTACCACGCCGGAAACGCAAAACCCCATGCCGCTGAACCTGCAGCTCGACCGCTTTCGCTTTACCGCCGGCGTCTCCGACGTTTACCTGCTGGATCGCGACGGCACCACCGTGGCCGCTAGCAACTGGCATCGCAGCAACACCTTCATCGGCCAGAGTTACGCCTTTCGCCCGTACTATAAAGATGCCATCGCCGGCGGCGAGGGGCGTTTTTACGGGCTGGGTACACAGTCGTTGGCGCGCGGCTACTATTTTTCTGCGCCGGTATGGCTGGATCACACCGGCCCCGACGCCCGCCCGGAAGGCGTCGTCGTGGTCAAGATTTTGCTCGGCGAAGTAGAGCAAGGCTGGTCGGCGCAAAACGCCGAGTTTCTGGTCACGGATCGCGACAACGTTATTTTCATGGCCAGCCGCAAAAGGCTGCGCATGAATGCGCTGCAGCCGCTGACTCACGCCCAACGGCGGATGCTGAAAGACACCCGCCGCTACGCTCAGGAACCGCTGGATGCCTCGGGCATTCGCGTTGAACACAGCTACCGCGACAACGTCCGCGTAGTCAGCTTTGCCCGCGGCCCGCTCACCCAGGGGCGCTACCTGAACCTGACGCGCCCGCTACCCGAGTTCGGCTGGAACATGCATATTCTCAAGCCGCTGGACCCGGTGATTCAGGCGCAGTGGCTCGCCGCACTGCTGGCCGGCGGGCTTTACGGGGTGGTCGCACTGGGCGGCGGCATCGGCTGGCAGCGCCTGCGGCTGCGGCGCGAACGCGAAGCCTTTGCCGAGCGTGAACGCCGCACGCTTGCCCGGGTGCGCGACGAGCTGGAAGACAGCGTTGAACGCCGCACCCGGGACCTGACCGCCAGCAACCGGCAGCTGTCGGCTGAAATTGACGAGCGCCGCCGCGCCGAGACCAGCCTGCGGCAAACTCAGGACGAACTGATTCAGGCCGCCAAACTCGCCGTGCTCGGCCAGTTGGCGGCCGGCATCAACCACGAACTCAACCAGCCGCTGGCCGCCATTCGCGCCTACGGCGAAAATGCCCGACGCTTTATCGAGCTGTCGCGTCTGGAACAGGCCGATGCCAACCTCGAACAAATCATCGAGCTGACCCACCGCATGGCCGACATCAGCGCCCAGCTGCGGCAATTTTCGCGCAAGAGCAGCGAGCGCCACGAACGCATTACCGTCCAGTCCTGCGTGGCCTACGCCTTGCGTCTGTTTCAAAGCCGCCTGCACGACGGCCAGATACGCCTTGTCCAGCAGCTGCCGGAAACGCCGGTGTGGATCACCGGTGATCTGGTGCGCCTTGAACAGGTGATCGTAAATTTGATCAGCAACGCCCTGCAAGCCGTGCAAAATACCGCAGCGCCCACCCTCAGCATTACCCTGGAAACCCCGCGTGAACACGCTTGCCTGCGCGTGGCCGACAACGGCCCGGGCATCGCCGAGGCGAATTTATCCCACGTCTTCGAGCCGTTTTTCACCACCAAGGCGCCCGGCGCCGGCCTGGGGCTGGGACTTTCGATCTCGGCGCGTATTATGGAAGACTTGGGCGGCAAGCTGAGCGTGGCCAACCGCCCGGAAGGCGGCGCCGAATTCACTCTGGCGCTGCCCCTTTCACCGCCGCCTGACGTTGCCCTGGAGACACCCCCTCATGCATGAGCCGTCGAGCCTACCGGTTATCGTGATCGACGATGAGCGCCACCTGCGCATTACCGCCGCGCAAACCCTCGAACTTGCCGGCTACACGCCGCACTGTTTCGAGACCGCCGAACAGGCGCTGGAAGCGCTGCCGGCCGACTTCCCCGGCGTGGTGGTCAGCGATATTCGCATGCCTCACATGGACGGCATGACGCTGTTACGCACGCTGCAGCAGCAAGATCCCACCCTGCCGGTGATCCTGATTACCGGCCACGGCGATATTTCCACGGCGGTGGAAGCCATGCGCGCCGGCGCCTGGGATTTTCTGGAAAAACCGTTTGCCGGCGACCGGCTGCTCGACGTGGTGCGCCGCGGGGTGGAAAAACGCCAGCTGAGTCTGGAAAACCACCGATTGAAAGCCGAGCTTGAAGCTCAGCAGGCCGCGCTGGGGCCGCGTTTGGTAGGGCGTACCGCGGTGATTTCACGGCTGGCTGCCATGATCCAGCGCATCAGCCAGGTCGAAGCCGACGTGCTGCTGTTTGGCGAAACCGGCACCGGCAAGGACCTGGTAGCCCGGGCCATTCATGAGCGCAGCCAGCGGCGCCACGCCCCGTTTGTGGCCATCAACTGCGGCGCGGTGCCCGAAAGCATTATTGAATCGGAGCTGTTTGGCCACGAGAAAGGCGCGTTTACCGGTGCGGTTGCGCGGCGCATTGGCAAGTTTGAACACGCCGACGGCGGCACGGTGTTTCTCGACGAAATTGAATCCATGCCGCTGGCGCTACAGGTCAAGCTGCTGCGCGTCCTTCAGGAACGCGCGGTGGAGCGTTTGGGCGGCAACCAGCCGGTGACGCTGAATATCCGCGTGATTGCCGCCACCAAAACCGACCTGAAAGCCGCCGCCGAGCGCGGTACGTTTCGCGAGGATCTTTACTACCGGCTGGACGTCGTCACCCTGCCGCTACCGGCGCTGCGCGAACGACGCGAAGATATTCCGATGTTATTTCAACACTTCGCCGTTGTCGCCGCGACGCGCAGCGGCCTTGAAGCCCCGCCGCTTACCAGTCACGACACGGCAACGCTGCTGGCCCACGACTGGCCGGGCAACGTGCGCGAGCTGCGTAATCTGGCGGAGCGTTACGTGCTGCTCGGCGCCGCCTTCGACTACCGCCTGGGCGCCCTGCTGGAAGGCGCCAGCGATGACGCGACGGACGCCGGCCTGGCCCATCAGGTCGAGCTATTCGAGAAAAGCCTGATCAGCCAGGCGCTGGCCCGGCATCAGGGCCACGTCATTGCCGTCTGCCAACAGCTGGTCATGCCGCGCAAGACGCTTTACGACAAGCTTAAAAAGCACGGCCTGAAAGCCGACGACTACCGCCACAAGCCGGCGCCCTGAGACAGCAGCGACCCCAGCGCGTCCCACGGCGGCAGCCAGGGAATCAGCGTCACGGTGGCAATCAGCATCAGCAGGCTGGCCGCCGGCCGGCTCAGATCGGCCGGCTTGAGCGCGGTGCCAAACGAGCGCTTGAGCCGGCCGCCCGCCAGATCCACGCTGTAGATTTCATCCAGCAGCAGGTGAATCAAAAACCCCAGCAGCACGGCCATGCCATGACTCCAGGCCAGCCACGCCGGTTGTGCCAACCAGTGAAAGCTCAGTGCCGCCGCCGTCAGCGTGCACAGCGCGGCGGCCAGCAGCGAATGCCAGCCCCCACGATGAACGGTCAGCCGCGAGAACAGCGCGCCGCCCACATAGCGCACGCCAATATAGATGCCGACACACGCCAACAGCAGCACCGCGGGGCTAAGCCACGGCTGCAGCAGCACTGCGCCCATGACCAACGCGGGTACGGTCAGCAGGGTGAAAATCAGCCGGTTGGAGCGCGAATGATCCGCGTCGATATCGGGGAGAATGCCGCCAAACGCGGTGAGCGCGCAGACCACCAGCGCCTGCAGCGGCGGCCACCATTGTGCCTTGAAGCCAACATAGGCCAAAAGCGCCCCGCCGGCGGCGGCAACGGTAATATGCGTGCGGAAGTTAGCCATGCGGCGGCACCTTGAAAAAAGCTGTATAAATTACCAGACTTTTACGTACCACAACACGCTGGAGGGGAAATAAAACCGGCGCCCAGGCGCTTAGGCCGGCGTTTCAGCCAGAAAGGTATCTTTCAGGGCGACGTAGTTGCCCGCCGTATACGGCAAGAACGCCCGTTCGCTCTCCTTGAGCGGGCGCAGCGGCCTGGCAGGATTACCCGCGTAAACGTAGCCGCTTTGCAGATGTTTCCCCGGCGTCACCACCGCGCCAGCGGCAATGATGACCTCATCGTCCACCGTGGCGCCGTCCATCACAATCGCTCCCATGCCCACCAGAATGCGGTGACCCAGGGTCGCGCCGTGCAAAATCGCCTTGTGGCCGATGGTCACGTCATCGCCCACGGTCAAGGGAAACCCCTCGGGGTTGAAGTCGCTGGCGTGAGTAATGTGCAGCACGCTGCCGTCCTGCACGCTGACCCGCGCGCCCAGACGAATGCGGTGCATATCGCCGCGAATGACCGTCATCGGCCATACCGAGCAGTCGTCGCCCAGGGTAACGTCGCCGATCACCACGCTTGCCGGATCAACGTAAACCCGCGCGCCAAGGCGCGGCGTAATGCCCTGAAACGAGCGGATGGCAGCGGTCATAATCTCTCCCGTACTTAATTGAACAGCCAGAAAGCGCTTAAATAAAGGCGCTCAGCAACACCACAAAGGTCAGCGGTATGGCGACCCAGCGTACCACGCCTTGCCACAGCGCAAAGCCGCGATCACCGGCGCCCAGCGCCTTGTGCGCCGTTGCCCGGGGCATGACCCAGGCGGCAAATATCGCCGTCAGCACGCCGCCCAGGGGCAGGAAAATATCCGGTGGAACGCTGCTGACCAGTTCAAACACGTTGCGCCCCAGCAGCGGGCGAAAATCCTCGAGCGTCGAGAACGAAAACGCCGACAACAGCCCCAGCAGCCACACCCCCAAGCCCACCAGCGAGGTCGCCCGCACGCGGCCAAGCCCCATGTCCTGCAGGGTAGCCACCATCGGCTCGGCCAGATTGATCGCCGAAGTCCAGGTCGCCAGCAGCAGCAGCAGGAAAAATACGCCCAGCCAGAACGCGCCCCAGGGCAGCTCGGCAAAGGCGATGGGCAGCGTGACAAACATCAGCCCCGGGCCTTCGGCCGGGTCCATGCCCTGAGCAAACACCACCGAGAAAATCGCGATACCGGACAGCAGCGCCACGCTGATATCCAGCACCGCGACCGTCACCGCCGCCCTGGGCAGGCTTTGATCGTCGGGCATATAGGCGCCGTAGGCCATCAGCGCGCAGGCGCCCACCGCCAGGGTGAAAAACGCATGGCCCATGGCATGCACCACCACATCCAGCGTGATGGCCGAAAATGACGGCCAGAACAGCCATTTCAGCGCGGTGCCAAAACCTTCGGTGGTCGCGGCATAGGCTGCCAGCAAAATAAGCAGCAGATACAACAGCGGCATCAGCAGGTTATTCAACCGCTCAAGCCCCTTGGCCACGCCGGCGGCGACCACCGACATGGTCATCAGCAGAAACAGCGTATGGTTGAACACCTGCAGGCCGGGGTTGGCGAGAAACGTCTCGAACCCCGCGCCCACCTCGGCGGCCGTTGCCCCGTTGAACTGACCGTTCACCGAGGCCACCAGAAACTCGATCGACCAGCCCGAGACCACCGAATAAAACGATAGAATACAGAACACCGTCAGCGCACCAAACAGCCCCAGCCAGCGCCAGTGACGCGACGCTCCGGCCTCGGCGGCCAGTGCGCCCAGCGAGCCCATGGGTCCGCGCCGCCCGGCACGACCAATCAGAATTTCCGCCATCATCACGGGAATCCCCAGCAGCAGCACAAAGGCCACATACACGAGCAAAAACGCCGCGCCGCCGTTTTCCCCGGCAATGTACGGAAAGCGCCAGATATTACCCAGCCCCACGGCAGCCCCCGTGACGGCCAGAATAAAGGCTCGCTTCGACCCCCAGCGCTCCAGCGTTTCGCTCATCGCATGATCCCGTTCGGTGAATGATCCATAAGCCATCAGCAAATAGACAGATAGCGGCTGACGCAGCGGTAAAAAAGCCGCTCAGAAAGCCCGCAAGCCTAGCAGGCGCTTGCCCCAAGGCCAAACCCGGGCATTGAAACCGGGCCTCCCCGCCCGCATTTTGAAGGGTATCGCTTTACCCCATGCCGCCGTGCCGGCCAACCGAGGTATGTATGACCGCTAATCCCCTGCTTGAAACCCACACGCTGCCGCCGTTCGGCGAGATTCGCGCCGAACACGTCGAGCCGGCCGTTACCCGGCTGCTCGCTGAAAGCCGCGACGCCATCGAAGAGCTGGCCCGGCAGGCACAGACCACCGAACCCGGCTGGGACAACTTTGCCGCGCCGCTTGAGGCCATCAATGACCGACTGGAGCAGGTCTGGTCGCCGGTATCGCACCTCAACGGCACCATGAACACGCCCGAGCTGCGCGAAGCCTATCAGGCCTGCATCGCCGAACTCTCGGCGTTCAGCACCTGGATGGGTCAGCACGCCGGGCTGTTTCACGCCTGGCAGGCATTAAAAGACGGTTCCTCCTGGGCGACGCTTGACCCCGAACAGCGCCGCACCGTGGACAACACCCTGCGCGATTTCCGGCTGGCCGGCGTGGCGCTGCCCGAAGCGCAAAAAGTGCGCTACGGCGAGATTCAGGCGCGGCTTTCCGAGCTTTCCAACCAGTATTCCAACCAGCTGCTGGACGCCACCCAGGCGTGGCACAAGGACATCGTCAGCGCCGACGAACTGGCCGGCGTGCCGCAAAGCGCGCTGGATACGCTGAAGGCCACCGCCGAGGCCAAGGGCGTTGACGGCTATCGTATTACGCTGGACTTCCCCTGCTTTTTCCCGGTGATGAGCTACGCCGACAGCCGCGAGCTGCGCGAAGAGGTGTATACCGCCTTTGTCACCCGCGCCTCTGATCAGGGCCCCAATGCCGGCGAGTTCGATAACGCCCCGGTCATGGAAGAAATCCTCGCGCTGCGTCACGAGCTGGCGACGCTGTTGGGCTTTTCCACCTACGCCGACTTGTCGCTGACCACCAAAATGGCCGACTCCCCCGAGCAGGTGCTGGCGTTTCTGAATGATCTGGCAAACCGCGCCGTGCCTCAGGCACAGCTCGAGTTTTCCGAGCTTGAAGGCTTTGCCACCAACACCCTGGGGCTGGCCAACCTCAAGCCCTGGGACATCGCCTACGCCAGCGAAAAACTGCGCGAAGCGCGCCACGCCATTTCCGAAGAGCAGCTGCGGCCCTACTTTCCCGCGCCCCAGGTGATCGACGGTTTGTTCAAGGTAGTCGAGCGGCTCTACGGCCTGCGCTTTAGCGAAAACACCGACGTGCCGCGCTATCACGACGACGTTCGCTATTTCGAGATACTCGAAAACGACGCCCCCATCGCCGGCTTCTACCTTGACCTCTACGCTCGCGAAGGCAAGCGCGGCGGCGCCTGGATGGCGGACTGTCGCGTACGCCGCCAGACCGACAACGGCCTGCAGCTACCGGTGGCGTTTTT
>Ga0208412_1001117_pt1 | contig 11744 bp, 6 predicted proteins | sample AntDeeMetag02WF4_FD_184758 | JGI IMG/M metagenome (GOLD analysis project Ga0208412, IMG submission 184758) | Saline lake microbial communities from Deep Lake, Antarctica - Antarctic Deep Lake Metagenome 02WF4 (SPAdes) (version 2) | ecosystem: Environmental > Aquatic > Non-marine Saline and... | reverse complement strand
CGTTACGCACCAGAATATCGGCACAGCCAAGGCCGGCCGGGCCGGCACCGATAACGGCTACTTTTTTATCGGTCCACTTCACATCCGACAAGTCCGGCTTCCAGCCCAGGGCAAAAGCGGTGTCAGTGATGTATTTTTCCACCGAGCCGATGGTTACCGCACCATAGCCGTCGTTCAGGGTGCAGGCACCCTCACACAGGCGATCCTGCGGGCACACGCGGCCACAGACTTCCGGCAGGGAGTTGGTCTGGTGACACAACTCTACTGCTTTCATGATGTTGCCTTCCGATACCAGTTTCAGCCAGTTCGGAATGTAGTTGTGCACCGGGCACTTCCACTCACAATACGGGTTGCCACACTCCAGACAGCGGTGCGACTGAGAAGCCGCATGGGTTTCGCTGAACGGGTGGTAGATTTCCCCGAATTCTTTCTTGCGCTTTTTGGCAGGCACTTTTTTGGGGTCAACCCGCCCTACTTCCATAAACTGAAAGTCATTATTGAGACGTTCTTTCATAATGCTACTCCGATTACTCAGGGCGGGCCCGGGTGCTTGCCAGCAGACTGCGCAGATTTGCAGCCTTGGGCTTCACCAACCAGAAACGGCTGATATAGTCGTCGAAATCTTCAAGCAGGTGCTCTGCCCAGACACTCCCGGTCTCGGAAATGTGCTCACGGATAACACCACGCAGATGGTTTCTGTGAGCTTCCATGTCTTCCCGGGAGATGCGCTGAATTTCAACCAGCTCGTGGTTGTACTTGTCCACAAAGGTGTTGTCCCGGTCCAGCACGTAAGCGAAGCCACCGGTCATGCCGGCACCGAAGTTGTACCCGGTGTTACCGAGCACCGTTACCAGGCCACCTGTCATGTATTCACAACAGTGATCGCCGGCACCTTCGACCACCGCATGGGCGCCGGAGTTCCGCACCGCAAAACGCTCACCCGCGGTACCGGCAGCAAACAGCTTGCCGCCAGTGGCCCCGTACAGGCAGGTGTTACCAACGATGGAGGTTTCCTGAGTTTTGAAATTACTGACACGGGGCGGCTTGATCACCAGCTTGCCGCCAGTCATGCCCTTGCCCACGTAATCGTTGGCGTCGCCCTCAAGAATCAGGTTCAGACCACCCACGTTCCAGACACCAAAGCTCTGGCCAGCGGTACCTGTCAGATCCAGGGTGATCGGTGAACTGATCATTCCCTGGTTGCCATACCGGGCGGCAATTTCGCCGGACAGGCGGGCACCAATCGAACGGTCACAGTTGGTCACTTTATAGCTCCAGGCACCGCCGGACTTTTCGGCGATAGCTGCAGCGGTATCTTTAACCATCTGCTCGGCCAACTGGCCTTCATCGAAGGGGTGGTTCCTCTCTACCTGGCATGTCTGTGGCTTGTCAGCCGGAATATGGTCGTTAGCCAGTAGACGACTGAGGTCCAGCTTGTGCTGGCGCTCGGTATCACCCGGCAGGCGCTCAAGCAGGTCTACCCGGCCGACCAGATCCTGCAGATTGCTGACACCCAGTTTTGCCATCCACTCGCGGGTTTCTTCCGCGACAAAGCGGAAGAAGTTCATGGCCATTTCCACCGTGCCCTTGAAGTGTTCTTCACGCAGGTATTCGTTCTGGGTGGCAACACCGGTTGCACAGTTGTTCAGGTGACAGATACGCAGATACTTGCAGCCCAGTGCCACCATGGGAGTGGTACCGAAGCCGAAGCTTTCGGCACCCAGAATGGCGCCTTTCACCACATCCAGGCCGGTTTTGATGCCGCCGTCTGTCTGTAGGCGAATCTTGCCTCGCAGATCGTTGGCGCGCAGGGCCTGCTGGGTTTCCGTCAGACCAAGCTCCCAGGGAGAGCCGGCGTAACGGATGGACGTCAGCGGGCTGGCTGCGGTACCGCCATCATAGCCAGACACCGTGATCAGGTCGGCATAGGCCTTGGCTACGCCGGCCGCGATGGTACCCACACCAGGCTCGGACACCAGCTTCACCGACACCAGCGCTTCCGGGTTGACCTGCTTGAGGTCAAAAATCAGCTGCGCCAGATCCTCGATCGAATAGATGTCATGGTGCGGCGGTGGTGAAATCAGGGTCACACCCGGCACCGAATACCGCAGGCGGGCAATCAGCTCATTCACTTTGCCGCCCGGCAACTGGCCGCCTTCACCGGGCTTGGCGCCCTGGGCAACCTTGATCTGCATGACATCGGCACTACGCAGGTATTCCGCAGTGACACCAAAGCGACCAGACGCCACCTGTTTGATTTTAGAACGCTTATTGCTGCCATAGCGGGCCGGATCTTCACCGCCCTCACCGGAGTTGGAACGGCCGCCCAGGGTGTTCATGGCAACCGCCAGCGCTTCGTGCGCCTCTGGCGACAAAGCACCCAGAGACATGGCGGCGGAGTCGAAGCGGGGGAAGATATTCTCGACCGGCTCTACCTCGGAAAGGTCAACCGGCTCGAGGTCTTTTCTGAACACCAACAGGTCACGCAAAGTAGTGACCGGGCGGTCATTACACAGGCTGGCGTACTGACGGTAGTCACTGTAATCGCCACTGATGACAGCATCCTGCAGTGTACCCACCACATCGGGATTGAACGCGTGATATTCCTGGCCATGTACATACTTGAGTATGCCACCCTGGGAGATCGGCTTACGCGGCTTCCAGGCCACCGAGGCCAGCAGCTCCTGGTCTTTCTGGAAGTCGGTAAAGTCGGCGCCCTGAATCCGGTTGGGCACGCCCTTGAAGCATAGATCGACGAGATTGTCTGCCAGACCAATGGCCTCGAACAACTGGGCACCCCGATAGGAGGTAATCGTTGAAATACCCATCTTCGACAGGATTTTCAAAAGCCCCTTGTTGATACCCTTGCGGTAGTTGTTCTTGGCATCTATCGGATCCATGATCAGCTCGCCGGTGCGGATCAGATCGTTGAGCACCTGATAGGCCAGATACGGATACACTGCCGTGGCACCAAAACCGAACAGAACGGCAAAGTGGTGCGGGTCTCGGGCCCATCCCGATTCGACAATCAGGTTGGTATCGCAACGCAGGCCTTTGGTGACCAGGTGATGGTGTACCGCACCCGTTGCCATCAATGCGTTTACCGGCAGCTCACCCTGCACCAGATCTTTGTCGGTGAGGATCAACAGTACCTTGCCGTCGCGTGCGGCCTGTTCGGCCTGTTCGCAAACCTGGCGAATGCCCTGCTCAAGCCCCGTTTCCGGCGTGTAACTCATCGAAATACGGGCGACTTCAAAGCCCGGGCGATCGTTTTCGCTTAAACGCAGGAACTTCGAAGGCGACAGAACCGGTGTACTGAGGATAATCCGGTCAGCATGGCCCGGTGTCTCCTCGAAAACGTTCTGTTCTACGCCCAGGCAGGTTTCCAGCGACATCACGATAGATTCGCGAAGCGGATCAATCGGGGGATTGGTTACCTGAGCAAACTTCTGGCGGAAGTAGTCGGCAACGTGACGAACCTTGCTGGAAAGCACAGCCATCGGCGTGTCATCGCCCATGGAGCCAACGGCTTCCTGAGCGTTCTCACCCAGCGGCCGCAGCACCTGATCCCGCTCTTCGAAGGAGATATTGAACATCTTCTGATGAATCTGCAGCTCGCTCTGGTCCATCAACTGGAATTCAGCAGTACCCTGGTTCAGCGTCGTTTCCACGCGGAGGGCGTTTTCTTTCAGCCACTGCTTATAAGGCTGGGCTGTTTTCAGGCGCTGATCAACATCCTCGGTATGCAGAACCTCACCCGTTTCTGTATCCACCACCAGCATCTGTCCCGGGCCAACACGGCCCTTGGCAACCACATCCTCCGGTGAATAGCTGTAGGTGCCCACTTCCGAAGCCAGGGTAATGAAGTCGTCTTTGGTCACCACCCAGCGTGCGGGACGCAGACCATTGCGGTCGAGCATACACAGGGCGTGGCGGCCATCAGACATAACCAGACCGGCCGGGCCGTCCCACGGCTCCATATGCATGGAATTGTATTCGTAAAAGGCGCGCAGCTCGGAATCCATGGTGTCCACGTTCTGCCAGGCCGGTGGGATCATCATCCGCACCGCCCGGAACAGATCCACACCGCCGGCCAGCAGAACTTCCAGCATGTTATCCATGCTGGAGGAGTCTGAACCGGACAGATTGACCAGTGGCTGCAGGGTTTGCAGGTCCGGCAGATCCGGTGAGCTGAACTTCGCCGCCCGGGCCATCGCCCAGTTACGGTTCGCCTCTATGGTATTGATTTCACCATTGTGGGCCAGGAAGCGGAAGGGCTGAGCCAGAGGCCAGCGAGGCATGGTATTGGTAGAGAACCGCTGGTGGAAAACGCAGATAGCGGTTTGCAAGTCCGGATCGCCCAGATCCTTGTAGAAATTGGCCAGATCGGCCGGCATCATCAGACCCTTGTAGGCCAGTGTGCGATGAGACAGGCTGCAAATGTAGAATTCTGAATCATCCGCCATATCCTTTTCGGCATGCCGGCGACCAACAAACAGGCTGATGGCAAAATCCTTCTCGGATTTGCCGGCAGGCTCTACAAATACCTGTTCAATTCGCGGCAGGCATTCCAGAGCCATTGGCCCGAGGCAGCTGTCATCCACTGGCACTTCACGCCATCCCAGGATTTCCAGGCCCTGGTCGGTCAACCTTTGCTCAATTGCCGCACGGCCGGCAGCCGCTTTGGCTTCGTCCGGGGCTAAAAAAACCTGGCCAACTGCAAACAAGTCGCCAGGTTTTTTACCGAACGCCGCTTGTGCAGCCTTTTCAAGAAAAGCCCTCGGGCTTTGAATAAGAAGTCCACAGCCATCGCCGGTCTTACCATCAGCGGCGATGCCTCCTCGGTGAGTCATACAGGTGAGTGACTCGATAGCCGTTTGCAACAGCTTATGGCTGGCCTCGCCCTTCATGTGGGCAATCAGGCCAAAACCGCAGTTGTCCCTGAATTCATCGGGATGATACAAGCCTGTTGTCATAAGCGTTCTCTCGCGTCGAAATGCTTTGCCATCAGCCGTTCGCGCACCATCATAGTGCACAAATTGTACTGACACCTGAAAAAAGGGGGATGGGATTTTACGCACGTAGAACTACGTATGCAATAAATTTCCCTTTTTCTGCCTGGAAAGCCACCTTTTCGCACCAATATAGTGCGGTCAGAAGCTATCGAAAGATCGCACCCAGGGTTCGCCAACCCCCAAGGCAGAAGGGAGGCTCGAAGTTGCAGCACGTGCCTGATCTTTGCTTTCGTACTGCCCATAAATCAACATAAACCAGGGCTCGCCCTGCCGCTCTCCGACGGTATACCGAAGGTTGGAATCTCCAGGCGCGCGCGCATAAACGTTAAGCACCGTTTGCTCCAACTGGCCTGCAACGAGTTGCAGTGTCCATCCACTACGTTGTCTGAGTTCGGCTCTGGGCACAAAAATATCTGGATTTTCCGGGGTAAATTCGGGCTCTGGCTCTGGCTCTGGCTCTGGCTCTGGCTCTGGCTCTGGCTCTGGCTCTGGCTCTGGCTCTGGAGCAGCCTGTTCGTCACCCACCTCTGGCAACAAGACCTCTTCCGGCTCTGGCGGCTCATCAGCCTGGGCGGCCACTGTGGGTTCCGGTAAAGACTCCGGATCAGGCAGGCCTGAAGCCTCCGAAGGCTCCTCTGTGCTTTCCGGGCCAACGGTAATACTCTTGCGCACCGGTTCAGGTTCAGGCGGCTGTTCTGTCTGGCGCATGGCATCATTGTACTGCTGGGAAACAAACCAGAACGAGCCGCCCAAAAGCACCAACGCGAGAGCTGGCCAGCGCAAGGAACGTATAGTCGCCACAGAAGGTAAGCGCGAGGCCGCCGACGCCGCCGAGCCCCGAACCATATCGAGCCAGACACCCGGAGTTACCCGCTTGAGCTTGCCGAAACTGCCCTCACTCAGGGCATGAAGCTTCTTCAGCCTGGGCCCGGCCAAAAGCTGCTTGGCCGGGCCACCAGCCCGCTCAATCCGCGGGCGAAGGTAGGCGTCAATATCGCCCGGGGATAACGGCAACAAATCGATCTGGTGCAGGTAGGCAGTCTCTGTCAGCTCGGCCACAACAGGGTAAAATGATTCCTTGCCGGCAAACACCGGCACGGCAGCTACGGCCCGGTCAGCACTCAGAAAGCCCGCCAACAACAGTTGCACCACTTCCGGCGCCCCCTGGTCTGCATCATCCACCAGCAGCACTTGCCTCTGACCCCGCCGGGCACGACTTTCCGACCAGCGGAAATAGCTGAACACCGCTTCTTTGGCATCGGCATCATCAGGAATGGCGGAGCGGGCAATCTTTTTCAGATCCCGCGCCAGCGCCTGGCCACTGGTCAGGGCTGACGCCGGAATGCGATGGATATCGAGGCGGCCGGCCTCATGACGAACAAACTCGGCCAGCAAGCGAGTTTTTCCGGCGCCGGAGGCCCCTGTGATCACAGTCGCCATATCACCAAAACCACACAGATGCCGCAATGACTCCAGCGCATGCTGGCGCCCGGCACCCGGGAAAAATGGCGTTTCCATTTCCAGCGGATTTTCCCGCATGCCATAACGCTGTTGCAGGCGAGGGAAAAGCCCACCGTCTTCAAGACTGTTCAAGGTGTCCTGAGCCACACGCATTCCTGCATTTGCCGTATCAAACCGACAGGTGCTGTCAGCCCTGCCGAATAAAAGCCTGCAACGTCGCCTGAAGATTCTCGGCGGCGGCATCCCCGGTTACATAGGCATCGCCCAGTGCCCGAAGCAGTACCAGCCGAAGCGAGCCGTCGACGTTCTTTTTGTCCACCGCCATCAACCGCATGAAATCCTCCGCCTTCATACCTTCCGGTGCAAGGCGAGGAAGTGATGCCCGAGTGATGAGAGCCACGACTCGTTCCCGATCTTCGTGGCTGACCTGCCCCTCCCGTACGGAAAGGTCCACAGCCATCATCATACCGGTACCTACAGCCTCGCCATGCAGCCAATTGCCATACCCGGCAAAGGTCTCAATGGCGTGACCAAAGGTGTGGCCAAGATTCAGAATTGCACGCAGCCCACCTTCCTTCTCGTCCAGGGCCACCACGTCTGCCTTGCACTGACAGGAGCGATAAATCGATTCACCAAGGGCGCTGACATCCAGAGCCATCAGGGCTTCCATGTTCTGTTCAAGCCACCCCAGAAACGGTTCATCGCGAATCAGCCCGTACTTGATGACCTCCGCCAAGCCGGCAGACACTTCCCTGGGGGGCAGTGTGGCGAGGGTATCTACATCAATCAAGACCGCCCGCGGCTGATGGAAAGCACCCACCATGTTTTTCCCCAACGGATGATTGATGCCGGTTTTGCCACCCACAGAAGAGTCGACCTGGGAAAGCAGTGTGGTCGGGATCTGTATAAAAGGCACGCCACGCTGGTAACAGGAAGCTGCAAAGCCCGCCATATCGCCTACGACACCACCACCCAGAGCCGCAATCGTCGTTTTTCTGGAGTAGCGATTTTCCAGAAGCCCATCGAAAATCTGGTTAAGCGTTTGCCAGTTTTTGTATTTTTCTCCATCCGGCAAAACCACCACATCAACATCCTTGCCGGGAAAACAGGATCTGGCCTGCTCCAGGTACAAAGGCGCAACCGTTTCGTTGGTCACAATCATGACCTGACTACCGGCCACCCAGGGGGTCAGGTCATACGCCCCCAACAGGCCCTGGCCAATAATGATCGGGTAACTGCGGTCACCCAGATCAACCTCAAGCTCACGAAGTACCTTTTGCATACTGACGACCTTCTTTGCGCCGCTGGCGTTTGTGCCGGGGCGTTTTCGGATTCACTCTGTTGACCAGTTGCCGAACCACGAGCCGCGGACTTTTGCGATCCGTGTGCATCACGATGTCTGCCAGCTCCGTGTAAATGGGGTCACGTATCGCGAACAGCTTGCGTAACACGGCTTCCGGATCATCGTTCTGCAACAGGGGGCGATTACGGTCTTTCCGGGTTCGCTCCACCTGCTGCTCAATAGATGTTCTCAGGTAGACCACCACGGATGCCTTCTTCAGCAACTCATGATTTTCCGGGCGCATTACCGCACCGCCACCGGTAGCAAGCACGGTGCTTTCTTCCTCAGCCAGTTCCCGAAGCATGGCAGTTTCACGTTGCCGAAAGCCATCTTCACCCTCGACATCAAAGATCCAGGGAATGTTGGCGCCGCAACGATCCTCGATAATACGATCGGAATCGAGAAAACGGTACCCGATCTCCTTCGCAAGCATTCGGCCGATGGTACTTTTTCCGGCCCCCATGGGCCCAACCAAAACTACACGTTTGGGCAAAGACATAATTTCCGCTCAACAGGTTTCAAGCGGGTGAGAATAGCACAGGGCGCCCCTTTCCATAAGCCGGACACAAAAAAGCCGCCGTTTTCCACGGCGGCTTTTTTGTCATTGCACCCCCTGAATCAGCGGAGCAGATCGGTTTTGATGATCTTCGGCGTAATAAAGATCAACAACTCTGCACGCTCATCAATGTGCTCAGTACGCTTGAACAGACGCCCCAGATAGGGAACATCTCCAAGGAACGGTGTCTTTGTGGTCTGAGTCGCAACTTCGGACTGGAAGATACCGCCCAGCACCACGGTTTCGCCATTTGCTACCAGCACCTGGGTCGCCACTTCATTGGTATTGATAGAAGGAATGCCAGCAGTTACCTCACCACGGGAGTCCTGACTGACCACCAGATCCATGATAATTTTGTCATCCGGGGTAATCTGCGGAGTCACTTCCAGAGACAGCAGCGCTTCCTTGAAAGAGACCGAGGTAGCACCGCTGGAAGAGGCTTCCTGATACGGAATCTCTTCACCGGATTTGATGGTCGCGGTCTGGCGGTCGGCGGTAACCACCCGAGGTTGTGAGACCACTTCGGCTTTGCCATCGGTTTCGAGGGCCGAAAGCTCAAGATCGACCAGGAAGTCGTCACTACCCCAGCCGATCGCGAAAGATGAGGCACCTTCACCGGTTACACCAAGGCTAACCCCCAAAGCCCCCAAAGAAGAAACATCGTTGATGTAGTTGCCATCTTCACCATCACTCGAAGTCCGGCCTTCACCAACGGCCTGTTGAGAACCCCCAATAATCAGCTGGTCATTGCCGGGCTTGGTATCAACAGCACCGCCCCAGCGAACCCCTAGGTCTTCAGATACGTTCGTTTGCGCCCGCACAATGCGCGCTTCGATAGACACCTGGCGAACCGGCACATCCCAGGTATCCACCAGGCGACGGATTTCCTCCAGTTTTGCAGAAGTCTCCCGAACACTGATGGTATTGGTCCGGTCATCGGAAGACACAAACCCACGCGACGAAATCAGCTCTTTGTCTGCCTGAATCAACGACACTATATCCGCCGCCTTGGCGTAATTCACCTGAATGATATCCAGGCGAATAGGGGCCAGCTCTGCAATCTGCTTATTGGTTTCCAGCTCCAGCTTTTCCCGGGCGGCAATTTCATCTGCCGGAGCAACCAGTAGCACATTACCGTTCTGGCGCTTGTCCAGTCCCTTGGTTTTCAGAATCAGATCCAGTGCCTGATCCCACGGCACATTCTGCAGCCGTAAAGTAATGCTGCCACCAACGGTATCACTGGCCACCAGATTGAGTCCGGTAAAATCTGCAATTAACTGCAAGACAGACCGCACCTCAATGTCCTGAAAGTTCAGTGAAAGCTTTTCACCACTGTAAGGGAATTTCTCTTCCTGCCGGCTTTCCGCCTCCTCTTCGGTCAGCTTTTCAACACTGACCGTAAATCGGGAGCCGGACTGATAGGCGATGTAGTCGTAGGCGCCCTCCGGACGGACCTCTACTACTGCGTGCCCATCTTCAATAAAAGTGTCCACCCGCGTTACCGGAGTGGCAAAATCGGTCACATCCAGTCGGCGCCGCAGATTCTCTGGCACGCCAAGGTCCGGCATACTCAGACGAATACGGCCGGCTTCTTCCACCAGATTCACTTCGGCATTACTGCTACCAAGGTCAATAACTACCCGGCCTTCACCATCTTTACCACGACGAAAGTCCACACCTGCCAGCGCATTCTCGGCTCTGGCTGATGAGGATTCAGCCCCCTGAAGTTCAGGTTGTTGAGCAGAGGCAGGCTCTGTTGAAGCTACGGCCAGGGCATCACCACCGCCGATGGTCATAATCAAAGAGTTGCCTTTACGCTCAGTTTCGTAGGGAACGAGATCCACCAGATTAAAAATCAGACGCGTGCGTTCTCCGGCCTCAACCACCGTCAGACTCTGGGCATTGCTGGTGCCCAGTGAAATACTGCGTTTACCCAACCCGCTGTTCGCACCCCTGAGATCCAGAGCAATCCTGGCCGGTCGCTCAATGGTGTAGCCGGAAGGCTCAGGCGGTTCGCCATCAAACACCATTTTTACTTCCAGAGCATCCCCCGGCAGCGATGTAAATGACACATCTTCCAGCGTGACCGCGCTGGCCAGGCTGCTCCATAACCCCACGGCAATCACGCCGACAAATACTTTGAGTTTCTTGAACATCGCTAGCCTCGACCCCAACACATTTTCTGCAAACATGGTTCTTTTGTTCATTTTGTTACCGCTCCTCAGCCTTCATCCAGAGACAGGGAGCGAGGGCGTTCTACCCATCCGCCCTGACCATTGGGAACGATTTCAATTAATTCGATGCGGGTTTCGGTAACCCCCACGATCCTGCCGTAGTTACGCCCCATATAGTTACCCTTGCTTACCCGATGAACTGCATCATCTTCATCTCGAACCAGAGCAAACAGAGTGCCTTCTACCCCTTGCAGGGTGCCGACCATATCCAGAGAACTCAGATCGTGGTTCTCCAGCACTTCTCTGGGACGATCCAGATCCGGCTCCACTTCACTGGCCGGCTGTTCATCTATCGCAGTCAGCTGAACCTCAATAGGCGGCTCAAACGGCGGCCGCATATCCGCCGCAGAATAAGTAAACGCCTCATAAGCCTGAAACTCCGGCAAGGGTTCAACATGTCCGCGGGGCTTGGCCCTGGTATCGGCCATGAATTTGTCCAGATCCGAGAAGCCGTCGCCCTGGGAACAGGCCGTCAGCAACGACGCCAGACACACACCCAGCCAGGCTTTTCCTGCATGCTTTCCTGTCATGCTCATTCTCCAGCCCGGTAGCGGTAGGTTCGGGCTACAACCTGCATATCAAGCTGCTCACCTTTTCCGCCCGTTGGTTTGATCGTCAAATCGTGCAGCGTCACAATGCGAGGCAGGCCCGCCACACTGCTTACGAAAGAAGCCAGCTCGTGGTAAGAACCGGATACCCGTATATTGATAGGCAATTCCGAGTAAAAGTCGCGCCGCTGCTCAGGTTGCAATGCCACTTCCTGCAGAGAAAGCCCGCTCCCCAGCGCGGTGTTGGTGATATCCTCAAGCAGCCCGGGCACTTCGGTCTCACTCGGCAGCTGGCGCACCAAGGCTCCGAATGTTTCCTCCATTTCCTCCATCTGCTGTTTGAAAATATCCAGATTGGCGACCTGATAGGCCTTTCGCTCGTAAGTCTGCTTGAGCTCCTGCTCTTCGCTTTCCACCTTATCCAGTTGCGCGTACTGGTCCTTGATGAAGAACCAGTATCCGCCGCCCAGAATAAGACCAAACACGATCAGCGCTACAATGGCTTTAACCGGTGCAGGCCAGATGCCGGCATTATTGAGATCCAGATCGTTGATATCGAAGTCATTCAGCTTCTTCATAGAGTCCGCG
>Ga0208412_1001115_pt1 | contig 11766 bp, 10 predicted proteins | sample AntDeeMetag02WF4_FD_184758 | JGI IMG/M metagenome (GOLD analysis project Ga0208412, IMG submission 184758) | Saline lake microbial communities from Deep Lake, Antarctica - Antarctic Deep Lake Metagenome 02WF4 (SPAdes) (version 2) | ecosystem: Environmental > Aquatic > Non-marine Saline and... | reverse complement strand
ACGCAAACGCTGGCTGGCGGGTCAGCTGCAGGTGCGCGGCACGCTGACGCTGGACGCCGGCGCCATCAAGGTGCTGCGCGAGCGTGGCTCCAGCCTGCTGGCGGTAGGCGTGCGCGAGGTGCAGGGGGCGTTTCGCCGTGGCGATATGGTCGCCTGTGTAGACGAGCAGGGCACGCTGGTGGCCAAGGGACTAATCAACTACGGCGCGACCGAGGCGCGCAAGCTTGCCGGACAGCCCAGCCACCAGATTGAGGCGCTGCTGGGCTATGTTGAGGCGCGCTCGCTGATTCACCGCGATAATCTTGTGGTCATGCGTCTGCCCGATTAGCCGGGCGAGCCGAAAGCGGGCGGTAGCGGAATCTGCCGTGGCCAGTCGTTGGGCACGATAAAGACGCGCCGGGTACGCCGCGTTTCCGGCGCGTACACCATGAGCTGTTGGGGCGCAGGGTGTTTTTCAAGCCGTGCCAACGCGGCGTTTGCCGCGCGCTCAAGCGGGGCAAAGGCGGCAAGGGGCGGCGGTGCCAGCCAGCAGGGCTTGGGCAGCCATACGCCCAGTGCATCGGCGCCAAGCATTGCCCGCAGCGCCGGCCAGTCCCGGGCGTAGCACCAGAGCCCGTGATGATGGTCGGGCGTGCTGCCCTCGGGCGCCGGCAGCGTGGCGTGCCAAGGGTAGAATAGCACCCCCGGCATGGCGAACTGCGAGCGCAGTGGGGGCAACGTTTCGCCGCTGTCTCGCGGCGCCAGCCAGTAACGCAGAGTCTGGCGCGCGGCTGCGCTGGCTGAAAACGTCAGCTGGCGGTGTGCCATGTGCGCGCACTTGCGCGCCAGGCTGTCGATACCGCCGGGGCCAATCCAGCGGTTCTGGCTTGTCGCTTCGCCGGGGCCCTCGGGCAAGCCCAGATAAAACTTGATCGCCACCTCCAGGTGTATGGGGGCTGGATCGCCGCGCGTGCGGTAGAGCATGTCCATTTCGCCAAGCGTCTTGCGCCGCTTAAACACCCGCACGCTGCGCGCCAGCAGCCGCGTATTGGGCGCATGGTCAAGCAGATAGCGCCAAAGCGTCTCGTGATAGTGTCCCATGCGGGCACGGTGGCAGTTTTCCCACGGATGCTGGGTCAGAAAAGCCGTATGATAGCCAAGCCAGGCGGCTTGCCCGTCGTGCGAGGTGAATCCTAGCGTTCGGTTATCAGGGCGGCCGGCGTAGCCGGGCAGGGCGGTGAGGTCGGGCGCGTGCAGTAGCCAGGCCATATCGCGCAGCGCCGGGGCAGTCAGCGTGTCATCGACGCCTTCAAGGCTCACTAGTGTCACAAGTGTCTCCCTTACCTGCGTTATGCCTTCATTGACGGCGCAGCGGACGTGGACAAAACGCCGCGGTTGTTCAGAAGCCCGCGTGAACCCTCGCCCAATGCGAGGCTGTCGCAAAGCGTTTTTAACGATTCATGACGAAACGAATGCCCGCTATCAAAATAGCGGGCATTCGACGTCACTGCATACGCTCAAGTAGCCCCCTGCTTTTCTCTTACCAGGCAAAACACGTCAAAACACATCCAGTAAGCACACAGAAGCCGATAAAGGCTCAGCGCAACAGCGCGAGCCAGGTTGTATGCCAGGACATGCAGGGCAAATTCTCGTTTGACGCCCGCTAACCCCCGACGCCGGAACCGCGTTAGCCCTTGCTGTTGGCGTAACGCAGAAAACACCGGTTCGACCATCGCCTTTCGCTGTCGAAATACTGCCTGGGCGCCGGGGTGTGTCATGATCTGTTGCAGTGCTAGGCGTGCTTCGTCTTCCGGATAGCGTTTGATCCGTCGCCCTTGGGGCGAACGGGTACAAGCGGTACGCTCAGGGCAAACTGAGCAGGCGTCACAGGCATAAACCGACTGCTCACGCGAGCGCCCCGACGCCTGTGTATGACTGATGCGCCGGAGCGTTTGTCCCGCAGGGCAATGATAGACAGCCTGCCATGCGTCGTAAGTGAACCGGCTTTTATGATACAGGCCATTCACCTTATCAGTGGTGCTTGGCTTGGGCGGGCAGAGCAGGCTGATATCCCGGGCCAGTGTCGCGTCAATGACCTCATCGTTAAAATAGCCAGCATCCAGCAGAAGCTCACGTGAGACCGCGGGTGCCACACGCTCGCTCTGGTCGGTCAACTCGCCGATCACGCGTGTCTCGCTGGTAGGATCAACGGCATGTGCCATGATGATGCGCGCCTCATTGGCGAGGACGGACGGCGTATAAGCCGGCGCAAAGCCCCGTCCACGCTTTTGCCGCTGCACAGCGGCCTCCGGTTCCGTCACACTGATGCGAAGCGTGTCAGTACGTTTGCCGTGGCGTCGTCGTGCTGCGATCCGTGCATCAAGGATCTGCTCACACGACTGCGCCTTGTCCAGTCGTTGCTGGGCCTCGGCCTGCTGTTTCAAAGGAGCCTGCTGAAGGCGTGCCTGGGCGTCGCTGACTCGGGTGCGTAACGCCTCTTCCTTGAGCAGACGATAATGGGAACAGGCGGCTTCAATCACGGTACCGTCGCCAGCCAGACATGAGGTTGACGTGGTTGTCTTGTCTAGGACGGTGCGCGTTAGCGCTTCGAAAAACCCGTGAACCAGCGTCTGTTCATGCAAGCAGATGAAACGTCCGATATTGGCATGATCAGGGGCAATGCCTCCGGTCACCCACATGCATCCCAGGTCGACGCGCGCCAAGCGTTCCAGCGCACGTAGCGATGAAACACCGTGCATGATCCCGTAGAGGATCAAACCCAGCATGGCACGTGGCGCATACGGTGCGCGCCCTGTCGCCGCATAACGATCTTCGAAGGGCCGCCAGTCCTGAGCATCGAGCAGATCGGCCACAATAAAGGGCGCTCTAATCCCCGCCAGCCGGAGGTGGTCCTCAAGCGGTGTCATACCCAGAAAGATCGCAGCCGCATCGCCTTGAACGAAACGTCGTCCTGATGAGGTTGCTGTGACGCGGGAGACAGGAGCGGACGAATCAGGAAGCTGCTGAAAAAGCGCGAACTGCCGATCATCGGGCATGGGCATACGTGCTGTCGACACAGTAATTCCTCATTTGGACGATGGGACCATCTTACAACTCCACCCCCTTTCGCGACAGCCTCGATAGGGCGGGGAGCAGTCACCCCGACCCACCTGCTAGCAAACCGCTTTAGCCAGCGCTTGGGTGAGCTGTTGGCGGGCTACCCCGAAGTGCCGCCCGCCATGCTCAAGCTCGAGGTGCTGGAGAGCGCGGCGTTGCACGATATTCAAACGGCGCTGGATACCATGGCGCGCTGCCAGGCGCTAGGGATCAGTTTTGCGATTGATGATTTTGGCACCGGTTTTTCCTCGCTGACGCACCTGCGCCAGCTGCCGGTCAGTCTGATCAAGATTGACCAGAGTTTTGTGCGAGATATGCTGATCGACCGTGACGATATGGCGATTGTTGAAAGCGTGATTTACATGGCCAATCGCTTTGGCCACCCTATGCTTGCCGAAGGGGTCGAAACCTTGAGCCACGCCAAAGCGCTGATGTCGCTTGGCTGCACCCTCGCTCAGGGGTATGGTATTGCTCGGCCCATGCCGCCGCCGGCGCTGCCCCAGTGGCTTGCCGAATGGCCGCAGCGTAACGAATGGAGCGCACTCGCCGCCACGCCCGTGCCGTAGGCGGCGGTGCGCTGCGAAAGATTTTTTCACATGCCCCGTATTGATGCCCATCATTGACGTAGTAATTGACCTGACGTATGACGAATGCCTTGCCTACTATGCAGGCAGCTTTGCCAACGTACGCACGCGTAGCCTGGACGGGCGGCGGGTGGTCTTTCCGGCCGAGGCGCTGCGGCGCGTGGTAAGTCGCGATGGCGTGCACGGCGTGTATCGGCTGACGTTTTCAACCGCGGGGCGCTTTCAGCGTATTCAGCTGCTGGCGCGCCGTTAGCCCGGAGTTTGTATGATTCGTCTCCATTATCTGGAAAAATCTCGCTCTCACCGCATCCTGTGGCTACTGGAAACCCTGGCGCTTGACTACGAGCTGGTGGAATATCAGCGCGACCCGGAGACTCAGTTGGCGCCCGAGTCGCTCAGGCGCATCCATTCGCTGGGCAAGTCGCCGGTGATTACCGACGGCGAACAAACGGTGGCCGAATCCGGGGCGATTATCGAGTATTTGCTGGCGTGCTATGGCGAAGGGCGCTGCCAGCCCGGCGCCGGGGATACGCGAGGATGGGTCGACTACCGCTATTGGCTGCACTACGCCGAAGGCTCACTGATGCCGCTGCTGGTGATGCAGCTGGTGTTCGGCCAGTTGCCCAAGCAGTCGCCGTGGCTGATCAAGCCCATCGCTCGGGGCATTAACAAGACCGTTAACCAGCGGTTTCTAGCGCCGCAGCTTGCTCAGCACATGACGATGATCGAGGCGTATCTGGTCGAGCACGGCCAATTTGCCTCGCCCTGGCCAAGCGGTGCGGATATCCAGATGAGCTTTCCGCTACAGGCGCTCGCCATGACACGCCAGCTAGGCGACTACCCGGCTATTGCCGCGTTTGTCGAGCGCATCGAGGCCGATGCCGCCTGGCAGCGTGTGGTTGAACGCGCCGGCCCGCTAAGCTTGCCCGGCTAGTCTGCCGGGGCGTCGTCAAGCGGCAAAGGTGCTGGCATTCAGCCACAGGTGCACCAGAATGTTGGCGATGTAGCCGAGTAAAATGACCGGCATCCAGCGCCAATGCCCCATAAAGGTATAGGCGCCCCGCGCCTGCCCCATAACGGCGACCCCCGCCGCCGAACCAATGGACAGCAGGCTGCCGCCCACGCCGGCGGTCAGGGTGATCAATAGCCAGTGCCCTTGAGACATGTCCGGCTCCATGGTCAGCACCGCAAACATGACCGGAATGTTGTCTACCAGCGCCGACACCGCGCCGAGCGTAATGTTGGCCCAAGTGGCATCCCCGCCGCCATAAAGCGCTTCTGACAGCAGGCCCAGGTAGCCATAAAGCCCAGCCCGCCGACACACATCACCACGCCGTAAAAGAACAACAGCGTATCCCACTCGGCTCGCGCCACGCGGCCGAATATATCAAAAGGCACGACGCTACCCAGTTGTGAGAGCTTTTTGTCATCGCCTCGGCGGCTGTAGCGTACGCGCTTGCGTTCAAGTGAATGCGGCAGGCTGCGGCGCAGGTAGTAGCCAAAAAATAGCCGGCAATAACGCCTGCATCATGTGATTTTTTAAAAAGTTACCCCTTTGGGGTATAGTAATGCTGGGCGCTTTGGCGTAAATCTGATCTTTCGTGTCGGCAAAACTCAGCGTGCTAATAGCGCGGGCTTTCTGTTTTTTACAAAAATACGCATAAATATACGTATAAGGGGTTAAGTTAGCCCGTTAGCTGCCGAAATAATACAATACAGATAACGCCTTCATGGCGAATTCACGCGGCGCGACACGTCACAACGATTACTTCGCAGGGTCGCTGCCCTATGAAAAGGATGGCTTTACTATGGGTACGATTACATCGTTAGGTATCGGCTCGGGGCTTGACCTTAACGGCCTGCTTGATCAGCTCAAGGATGCCGAGCAGGAAAAACTGGCGCCGATTGAGCGCCAGATCAAGACCGAGGACACCAAGATCACGGCGTTTGGCCAGCTCAAGGGCGCGCTTTCCAAGCTGCAGGACGCGGCGGAAACGCTTAACAGCGGCGATCTTTACTCCAGCCTTTCGGCCAGCACCAGCGGCGACTCCGTCGGCGCGGCGGCGGATAAAAACGCGATGTCCGGCAGCTACCGGATCAACGTCGAGACGCTTGCCACCCGGGGTACTTTGGCCTCCGGCAATAGCACGGGCGACCCGACAGATACGGTGGTTACAAGCGAAAGCGCCCAGACGCTGACGCTGACGTTTGGCGATAACAGCACGAAAGACGTCGCCATTGGCGCTAAGAGCTCCCTTGAAGATGTCCGCGATGCCATCAACGCGGATGAAGAGGCCGGCGTCAACGCCTCCATCATCAATGATGGCACCGGCTACCGCCTGGCGTTGAGCTCCAGCGAAACCGGCGCGGATGCCTCAATCGCGGACTTCACCCTGAGCGGCGGTGGGCTGACGGCTGATAATGCCACCGTGGAGAACGGCGGCACGCTGCAGGCCGGCACCGATGCTTCACTGACGGTGAACGGTATCGGCATTACCAGCGCCAACAACCAGGTTGAAGACGCCATTCAGGGCGTCACGCTCAACCTCAAAGAAGAAGGCGAGAGCACCGTCACCGTCGAGCAGGACACCCTGGCCGTGCGCGAGGCCGTCACCGGTTTTGTCGATGCCTATAACGACCTTAAAGAAACCACCGGCAAGCTGACCTCGTTCAATGCGGAAACCGGCCAGGCCGGCGAGCTCAACGGTGACAGCACTGTGCGCATGGTGGAATCAAGCCTGCGCAACGTAGTGGGCGGTATGGGCAATGCCGGCAGCGACTTCTCGATGCTCAGCGACATCGGCATTTCGCTGGAGGTTGACGGTAGCCTGTCGGTGGATAGCGACAAGCTCGATGACGTGCTGTCCAGCGATCAGCAGGCGCTGTCCGACTTTTTTGCCGGCGTGGATGACAGCGACGGCTTTGCCGCGCGGCTGGAAGGCTCGGTGGGTCAGATGCTGAGCGATAACGGCTCGGTGAATGGGGCGATCAGCAGCGCTGAAAACCGCATCGATTCGTTGGGCCAGCGCTATGACCGCATGGAACAGTCCGTGGATCGCACCGTGGCGCGCTACCGCACGCAGTTCAGCCAGCTTGACGGCATGGTGGCGCAGATGAACCAGACAAGCTCCTACCTGACCCAGCAGTTCGATGCGCTTAGCCAGATGGGCAGCGGCAAGAACTAACGTCCGCGGATATATCTGAACGATGGCCCGCCGGAATGGCGGGCTTTTTTCATGTTCTGGCAGCGCTAGCCAGCCAGAAAAGTGCGTGCTAGAATACGCCACCTCTCAGACATACCCGTGTAAACAGGCGGCCAAGCGCCTTGCCTGTTACAGCTTTTGGCGAGACGAAGCGTCCGCCAACTATAGCGGAATTACGCAACGCCGCACACGCGGCGAACATCGAGTTAAACTGTTGTCGTTAAACGGCAACCCTATTCTCTAAGGAGATACCCTGTGGCGAACACCAAGCAAGCCCGCAAGCGCGCCCGTCAGGCCGAGCAACGTCGCGTCCTGAAATCCGGACAGCGCAGCATGGTGCGTACCTACGTTAAGCGCGTCATCAAAGCGATCGGCACCGGTGATCACACCAAGTCGATGGAAGCTTTCCAGGCGGCGCAGCCGGTCATCGACCGCATCGCCGACAAAGACGTGCTGTCCAAGAAAAAGGCCGCACGCCTGAAGAGCCGCTTGAACAAGCGCATTAAGGCACTGGCGGCGTAAGTCGGCAGACGCCTCAAAAAAACCGGCTGCGGCCGGTTTTTTTGTGTCCGGTAAACGGGTCAGTGACAATACCGCCAGACAGACCCAGCGTGGAAAACAAGCGATGAGCACAGACACATCGGCAAACGATACCGCACCGCCGGCGCGCAGAGGGCTTATGGGCTCGGGGCTGGTGGTCAGCGCTATGACCATGCTTTCACGGGTCATGGGGCTTGCGCGCGACGTGGTGATAGCGGCGCTGCTGGGCGCAGGCGGCGGGGCGGATGCGTTTTTTGTTGCCTTCAAGATTCCCAATTTTCTGCGCCGCCTGTTTGCCGAAGGGGCGTTTAATCAGGCCTTTGTGCCGGTGCTGTCGGAGTACTCCACCCAGCGCACCCGCCGTGAGGTCCGCGAGCTGTTGAACGCCACCGCCGGCAGCCTAAGCGCGATGCTAGCGCTGCTGACGGCGTTTGCCATGCTCGCCGCGCCGTGGCTGGTGTGGCTATTTGCGCCGGGCTTTGGCCGCGACCCCGAAAAACTCGCGCTAACCACGGATATGCTGCGGCTGACGTTCCCGTATTTGCTGCTGATTTCGCTGACGGCGTTTTCCGGCAGCGTATTAAACACCTATAGCCGTTTTGCCGTGCCGGCGTTTACCCCGGTGCTGCTGAACCTATCGCTGATTGGCGCCGCCCTTGTGTTAATGCCGCTGATGCAGGCGCCGGCCATGGCGTTAGCGTGGGGCGTGCTGATTGCGGGGGTCGCGCAGCTGGCGTTTCAGGTGCCGTTCTTGTGGCGGCTGGGGCTGTTGCCCGCGCCGTGGCCGAACTTTTCTCACCCCGGCGTCAAGCGTATTTTAAAGCTGATGGCGCCGGCGCTGTTTGGCGTCTCGGTATCGCAGATCAACCTGCTGCTGGATACCGTGCTGGCCTCACTGTTGACCGCCGGCAGCGTGTCGTGGCTGTACTATTCCGACCGCTTGGTGGAGCTGCCGCTGGGCGTATTCGGGGTGGCCATCGGCACGGTGATTCTGCCCGCGCTTTCCAGGCGTCATACCGAGCAGTCAAAAACGCATTTTTCGGCGATGCTCGACTGGGCGATCCGCCTGGTGTTGCTGTTGGGGCTGCCGGCGGCGTTGGCGCTTGTGGTACTCGCTGAGCCGCTTCTGATCACGCTGTTTCACTACGGCGCGATGACCGAGCAGGATATCCACATGGCGGCAATGAGCCTGCGGGCCTACGCCGTCGGGCTGCCGGCGTTCATGCTGATCAAAGTGCTGGCACCGGGCTTTTTTGCCCGCCAAGACACCAAAACGCCGGTCAAGGTGGGTATTATCGCCATGGTGGCCAATATGGCGCTTAACCTGATGCTGATCTGGCCGCTGGCGCACGCGGGCTTGGCGCTGGCCACCGCGCTTTCGGCCTTTTTGAATGCCGGGCTGCTGGCCTGGCTGCTGCGTAAGCAGGGCGTGCTGACCTTTCAGCCCGGCTGGCGGCGTTTTGCCGTGCAGCTGGTTGGCGGTGGCGGGTTGATGGCCGCCGCGCTGTTTGCGCTGGCCCCCGGGGTGCAGGCATGGTTTGATTTCGGCCTGGCCCAGCGCGCGGCCTGGGTTGCTCTGCTGGTGGGGGTTGGTGCCGGCATTTACTTTGTCTGGCTGGCGCTTTTGGGGCTCAGGCCGCGGCATTTGACCATGCGCGGTTAGCGATAAACCAACCCGAGGCCGACATCACCGCGCGGGGTTGGTTATAATCGGTGGTTTTACGCGCCGAACGTGTATTCGGCGACAATCAACGGCTGGGGTGGCATGCGCGTCATACGAGGTTTGCACAATATACAGGCGTCTCACCGGGGTTGCGTGGCAACCATCGGTAATTTTGACGGCGTGCATCGTGGCCATCAGGCGATCTTGCAGCAGTGCCGCGAACACGCCGCACGCCTAGGGGTGCCACTGACTGTAGTGGTGTTCGAGCCCCAGCCGCGGGAGTTTTTTGCCGGTGAGCAAGCGCCGCCACGGCTAACCCGGCTGCGTGAAAAAGTCCGCCTGCTGCGGGGTCACGGCGTTGACCAAGTGCTCTGCCTGCCGTTTAACGACGCGCTGCGCAGCCTGACCGGCCGCGAATTTATCGATCAGGTACTGCTCGAAGGACTGGGCATCAAGCACTTGGTCGTCGGCGACGACTTCCGCTTTGGCTGCGATCGGCGCGGCGATTTTACCCTGCTGAAAACCGCCGGCCGCGAGAGCGGGTTTGGCGTTGAGCACACCCGCAGCTTTGACGTAGACGGCGAGCGCGTTTCCAGCACGCGGGTGCGCACGTTGCTGGCGAGCGGCAACTTTATCGGTACGGCGCGGCTTTTGGGGCGAGCGTATTCGCTTGACGGGCGCGTGGTGCGCGACCAGCAGCTGGGGCGCACCATCGGCGCCCCCACGGCCAATTTACCGCTGTTGTCGCAGCCGTTAACGCTGCGCGGCGTTTTTGCCGTGGTGGCCGAGCTTGAAAACGGCGCGCGCTACCCAGGCGTTGCCAACGTGGGCTTTCGCCCGACGGTCGGCGCCAAACGCCCCACCCTTGAGGTGCATCTGTTTGATTTTAGCGGCGACTTATACGGGCAGCGGATGACGGCGTACCCCTGTGCCAGGCTGCGTGGCGAAGTCAAGTTCGACGACTTTGCCGCGCTGAAAGCCCAAATTGCCCGGGATCAGGCGCGCGCGAGGCGCTATCTGGCTCCTGCCGCCATCGACGATGACGACGCTTTACCGCTGGCCTCGGCCCCGTTTGGGCGTGAGGCGGCGTCTTGTGATTCTTCCCCCTTTGATTCTTCTTCGGCGGGTAATGCCGCCGATACTAACGACGGCTGACCGGACTATGGATTATAAGCACACGCTAAACTTGCCTGAAACCGATTTTCCCATGCGCGGTATGCTGCCCAAGCGCGAACCGGGGCGCGTGTCGCAGTGGCAGGACCAGGGCATTTACTCGCGCCTGCGCCAGGCTCGCGCGGGCAAGCCGCTGTTTGTGCTCCACGATGGCCCTCCCTACGCCAACGGCAGCATTCATATCGGTCACGCCGTCAACAAGATTCTCAAGGACATCATCGTCAAGTCGAAGAACCTGGCGGGCTTTGATGCGCCCTACGTGCCGGGTTGGGACTGCCACGGCCTGCCCATCGAGCACAAGGTCGAAACCACCCACGGCAAGCACCTGTCGCCCGAGCACGCCCGCACGCTGTGCCGCGAATACGCCGGCGCGCAGATCGAAACCCAGCGGGCAGAGTTTGTCCGCCTCGGCGTGATCGGCGACTGGGACAACCCCTACCGCTCGATGGACTACGCCAACGAAGCCGGCGAGATCCGCGCGCTGGGCGAAATGGTCGAAACCGGCTACGTGTTCAAAGGCCTGAAGCCGGTGAACTGGTGCTTTGACTGCGGCTCGGCGCTGGCCGAAGCCGAAGTGGAATACGCTGACAAAAAATCCGACGCCATCGACGTCGCGTTTCCCGTAGAAGATGCCGACAAGCTCGCCGCCGCGTTCGGCTTGAGCGAACTGAGCAAACCCGCAGCGGTGGCCATCTGGACCACCACGCCGTGGACGATTCCTGCCAACCAGGCGCTCAACGTCCACCCCGAGTTCACCTACGCGCTGGTGGATACCGGCAGCCGCTTGCTGCTGCTCGCCGAAGAGCTGGTGGAAAGCTGCTTGGAGCGTTTTGGCCTGCAGGGCGAAGTGATCGCCACGGCGCAGGGCGAAGCGCTTGATTTGATCCGCTTTCGTCACCCGATTTATGCGCGGCTGGCGCCGATTTACCTGGCCGACTACGTCGAATGCGAAGTGGGCAGCACCGGCATCGTGCACTCGGCGCCGTCCTACGGCATGGATGACTTTCTCACCTGCCGCGATCACGGCCTGAACTTTGACGACATGCTCAACCCCGTGCAGGGCAACGGCGTGTACGCCGACGATCTGGAGTTTTTCGGCGGCCAGATGATCTGGAAGGCCAACCCCAAGATTGTCGAGAAGCTGCGCGAAGAAGGCGCGCTGCTCGCGCACATTCCCATTACCCACAGCTACATGCACTGCTGGCGGCACAAAACGCCGGTGATCTACCGCGCCACGGCGCAGTGGTTTGTGGGCATGGACGTCGCTGGTAAGGACGGCAAGACGCTGCGCGAACGCGCGCTCGAAGGCGTTGCCGCCACCGCGTTTACCCCGGGTTGGGGGCAGGCGCGCCTGCACGCGATGATCGCCAATCGTCCCGACTGGTGCATTTCCCGCCAGCGCAACTGGGGCGTGCCGATCCCGCTGTTTCTGCACAAGCAAACCGGCGAGCTGCACCCGCGCACCGTGGGGCTGATCGAAGAAGCGGCCAAGCGCGTAGAGCAGGGC
>Ga0208412_1001084_pt1 | contig 12074 bp, 11 predicted proteins | sample AntDeeMetag02WF4_FD_184758 | JGI IMG/M metagenome (GOLD analysis project Ga0208412, IMG submission 184758) | Saline lake microbial communities from Deep Lake, Antarctica - Antarctic Deep Lake Metagenome 02WF4 (SPAdes) (version 2) | ecosystem: Environmental > Aquatic > Non-marine Saline and... | reverse complement strand
CATGATGAACGCCGAGGATGGTAACACGTTGTACGACGTGAGGAATCGTCTTCGGCACCGCAGCATCCAGACAACTGAGCAAGTGTACGATCACATGATCCGAGTATGACCGACGAGAGCGAAGATGTCGACCCAGAGAACCCACGTCCAGCTGGCCATTACCCACGGTTCAGAGACAACGAATGGCACTACGTGCCTGACGAACTTGCCCAGACGATATCGCTGGGCCCTGGTGGCGACGGCGAGAAAGGGCAGGACTGGGTACTGACGTACACGCCAGAGAACGAGACCCAGACGACCGCGAGACAATTCTCGTCCGGTTGACGCCCCATGCGCTCCACGAGCTCTATATTGAGGTGAAGGATCTTGATGTCGAGACGAGACAGATGGGTCACCGAGCTGAGTGTGATCTCTGCGGTGAGATGGTCGACCTTGACCGGGCGATCCCGAATGCCCGTGGCGAAGCGTGCCACAAGCACTGCTGGGCCGAGTATACGGGTGCTCCGGAGTGGTTCAGTGCTCGGGTGTGAGGGTGTGTTCTACTGTGGACTGTGCTATCGCGTATTATTTACCACAACTAAACTAGAGCTATGAACAATGTACGAACTAAGTGGCTTTCAGCGAGATCTGTTGTATTGTGTTGCGGCACTGAATGAGCCTAACGGACAGGAGATCGCTCGTGAGCTGGCAGAGGATTTATCGATTGAGGTGAATCATGGACGGCTCTACCCCAATCTCACCGATCTTGTCGAGGAGGGCCTGCTCAGGAAGGAGAAAAAAGACGGTCGGACGAATCTGTATGAACTCACACCGCTGGGGATAGACGTTATCGAAGAGCGTCAGCAGTGGGAATCCGACAAACTCCGAGAGTCTGGGATCGATTTCGACTGACTCAGGTGTTGATCGAGTTAGATAACAACTCGATCATATGACTCACTAACAGACTTGGGAACTCTCTGTTGAATCTGTCCAAACGAACACTGGAAATCAACAGTCATTGTCTGCAGCGACTCTGACTCGGGGTACACAAGGCGTTACTTTTTTACTCCAAACATAGTCGGTACTGATGATGTTACCCGTGCTCACAGCCGTATTTGAGACCAGTATCACACTGACCACTATACCGGTCATCGGTGTCGAACTGGGGCAGACGGAAATCACCGCCCTTGGTATTCTTCTGATTCTGATGCTTCTCGTAGGATCGGGCTTCTTTTCGTCGTCCGAGATTGCACTGTTCTCCCTTCCAACCTACCAGATTGACGCGATGGTTGAAGAGGGAAAAATCGGGGCCCAGGCGGTTAAATCTCTCAAAGAGGATCCTCATCGATTGCTCGTGACGATTCTCGTCGGAAACAACATGGTTAACATCACGATGTCTTCAGTCTCGACGACGCTCGTTGGCTTATATTTCGACGCGGGCACAGCAGTCATTATTTCGTCGCTTGGAATCACGTCGATGGTCCTGATCTTCGGCGAGAGCGCACCCAAGTCCTACGCCGTTGAAAACACTGAATTGCACGCACGGCGCGTCGCCCGAGGGCTAAAAATCGTTGAGAAAATACTGTGGCCGCTAATCACCCTGTTCTATTATCTGACGAGAGTCGTCAACAAGATTGCCGGCGGCAGCGCGTCCATCGAGTCAACATACGTCACTCGCGATGAGATTCGAAACATTATCAAGACGGGCGAACGCGAGGGAATCCTCGACGAGGAGGAACGTCAGATCCTCCAGCGTACCCTACGATTCACCGATGCTTCTGCAAAAGAAGTGATGACTCCCCGCCTCGACATGGCCGCCATCTCGAAAGACGCGACCGTCAAGGAGGCTATCGAGACATGTATCCGATCGAGGCACGCCCGACTGCCGGCCTATGCTGACTCGCTGGACAACGTGATCGGTATCTTCGATATCCGTGAGCTAGAGGATTCCAACTACGATGACTTTTCCGACCTCAAGGTGGAGGACGTAGTCGCTTCGACACTATACGTCCCCGAGTCCAAGAAGGTCGACGACCTCCTTGCGGAGATGCGTGAAAACCGAAAGCACATGGTCATGGTCATCGACGAGTTCGGTGCCACTGAGGGCCTCATCACGATGGAGGATGTTCTTGAGGAGATCGTCGGAGAGATACTGGTAGGTGATGAGGAACATCCAATCGAGTTCGTCGACGACAACGAGATACTGGTCCAAGGAGAGGTCAACATCCACGAAGTCAACGAGGCCCTCGATATCGACCTCCCTGAAGGTGAAGAGTTCGAGACAATCGCGGGCTTCATTTTCAACCTCGCGGGCCGCCTCGTTGAGCAGGACGAGGTGTTCGACTACGAGAACGTGAAGTTACGGGCCGAAAAGCTGGAAGAGACCCGGATTAAGGAGGTCAGGGTGACAGTCGAACGCGACACCGTTGAGTCAGTCGAAGACGAGGTCCCAGACACGGAGGACGAAATGGAGTGACTGCTCCTGTCCTAGCGGTTAACACTCCGAACAAGGACTCGGTTCCTACGAAACCCCTCTGCGGCCGAGTCACGATTCCCGGAGCTGGAAGCCGCTACTGGGGTGTCGGTGACAACTATTAGGCGTTTGGCAACAATACACTCGTCTACCGAACCATGTACAATAACATCCTTCTTCCCTTCGACGGCAGCGAGGGCGCAGCCGAGGTGCTCCATCACGCCAGCGAACTCGCTCACTGGGCCGACGCGACCATCCAGATACTCTATGTGGCCGATACGACCCGCGACAGCGTGACCGTCGTCGACGGCAAAGCTATCGATGCGCTCGAACAGAAGGGTGAAAACATCGTAGAGGAAGCCGCGAAAACACTGGACACACTTGGCGTCCCATACAGCACCGATGTTATTCAGGGAAATCCGGCCCCGACAATCGCCGATTATGCCGAGCGGTATGACCAAGATATAGTTGTAATGCCGACCCACGGCCGGGAGGGAATTTCGCGATACCTCATCGGAAGTGTCTCCGAGAAGGTCGTCCGGCTGTCCTCGGTTCCTGTTCTCACAGTCCGGATGCAGCCAGATGAAGCCCTCAATTTCCCCTACGAGAACATCCTTATGCCGACAGATGGGAGTGCCGCTGCGACACACGCAGCCGAACATGTTCTCTCACTTGCGGCGTCGCTCGATGCGACCGTGCACGTTCTATCTATCATCGAAGAGGCATCACTTGGCTTGGATGTCCGGTCGACGATCTCCGCTGAAGAAAACGAACAGGCTGCGACCGACGCTGTCGAGACCGTCGTCTCAGAGGCCAACACGCATGGTGTTACAAATACTGTCCGCCATATCCAACACGGAACGCCTGTCAAGGAAATCCTCAGTTACATCGAATCGAACGACATAGATGCCGTCGGGATGGGGACGACGGGGAAACGTAGCACGGATCGTATCCTGCTCGGTAGTGTCGCCGAAAAGACCGTGCGCTCAGCACCGGTCCCTGTCATAACTGTCGCGGACTCATCGTAATCGGATTATCGTATAACTCGATCACGTCTGGTTCTAATTCTAATCTCAGATATAGAAACGCCGTACAAACCGGTTCCTTATTGGCTCAAATCTATATGAGCGAACTTACCTATTTTCTTATATTACTCAGAAACATATCAAGAAGTTCCTAACTAACTATGTCAGAATTTTCATGGAATAAATGGTGTACGTGGACCGAGTTTCTTCTAACAATCTAATATTATAAATACTATGATTATTTTCTGATTAGAATATTTTTGGTAGTATTTGGCCACCGAGTTATTAATGAGTGCAACCAGATAATTCCTAAAGAAAGATAGAATATGCTACACAAGGTTAATACACAGACTAACGTTGAATAACCAATTAGATTTATACACATTCAATTTATAACATCTGATAGTGTCTTCAACAGCGTTGTTTACGAGTATTAAAAGTAGTATAATATATCGGTCGACACGATCTCTATGAACAGATTCATTGCTCAAATAGTCAGAAGAGGTGCGTCTTTAGTTCTGATTATGATTATTTTACTCTCAATATTTTCTATGTCACCAGTTTTTTCTGATCGAGGGAGTGCCACGACGCCAGCAGAAGTTGATACAATCCCAGACCCTGTGTATCCCGGACAGAAGTTTAATACATCAATAGATTCCTCATTCCCTGACAATGATGTAGTATTCTTGGTTGAGATTGAAAGAGATGGTGGTGATATAAACAGTTTCAGTGGTCCGGGGCCATTCCAAAGTCCAGTTACGTTACAGAATAATGGAAATAACCGATACGAAGTAGATACAACTGATTTTGATCCTGGAAGCGACTACGCGATTGCTAATACCACCTCGTACCGCGGAGACAGCACTAATATCACACAAGAGTTTACTGTTTTTGACGAACGATTCAGTGCAGAATTTGAGGATGATATTGTTGATCAGAGTAGTGATGAAAGTATTGTACAACTAGGCTCTGATCGAGATACAAGCGAGTATAATCTCACAGTTAGTGTTGGAGGTCCTGATGAAGTCGACGCCGAGATGATCGAAGCACTATTCAATGCTGCCAACGGGACCGGCGCAACTGTTACTGATCCAGCCGATCTCCCAATGGACCGGCTCAACTACGATCGTGAGGGGGGTGACACCGTCGATGATCTCAGAGAAGACGGGTATGTCACACTCAACCTACAAAACCTAAAAAACGTTAATGGAACACTCAATGACGGCGAATTAGAAATGAACGTTACCCGCTTGGCTCAGCAAGAAGAGATGCCAGATCCTGGCGAATATACCTTCAGATTCCGTGTAGCAGACACAGGCGCGACCAGTGAAGATACAATTATATTCGGAGAACCAAACGCAGAGTTCTCGGATGGCATCTATCGGAGCACTGCAGGTGATATCTCAACGTTTGAATTCGAATTTGAGGGGTCAGACAGTGCGTGGATACAGATCGGTGGGGCGGACTCTGGCTTCGTGGATATCGTCTATGTTGAAGCCGAAAATGTAGGTGAGCCCGTAGAGTTGAAAATAAATACTCGGCTATTGGGAACTACAACAAATCTCCGTGGCAACCAAGTATACGATTTCGAAAATGTAGAGACGTTCGAAAGTGCTTACCACGATGCTAATGGAGGCGATATGAGTAATACGCCAGCGAGTATGAGCTTGTTCGAAGATGACGGAAACAACGCCGCAGATGACTTAGATAGCTATGTTAGTTATCTCGGTATCGCTGATAGTGCTGATGAGCAATTAGTCCGACCGCTACAGCCAACCACATATAGTCTACAAATCGCTGGGACTGATATTGAGGAAAATAATGGAGATATCGCTCTTTTTGATGCAGAGATACGCAATGGCGAAGCAAACGACCAACTCGATAGGGCTGTCGTTGAGTTGAGTCAGCCAACAGTTGGCGAGGTCATTGTTCATACCGCTCCCGAAGGGGCAGCAAACAATGTCGACGACATTGATGAGTTACTTGCAGAGACAACAGTCCGTAATGAGGTTGCTACAGGCGACCGGTTAGTCGTTCAGGTAGAAGCGACTGGAGTCTACGGTGGGTTAGTTGCTGGGGCACGTAACGAAGATGCTGCAGATATCTCGTTCGATCGATTAGATGAGGGGTTTTCTACGCGAGTGCTCCATAATGTAGTTGAGACAACCGATGAGTCAATCGAATTCGAGATTATGGCAGAAGAAACAACTGGAAATCAAGACCCAATAGAGGTAGATCTAGAAGCACTCAGCACCAGTGATTCGTATATTCTGATGGACAATGAACGTGGACAGTTCTTCGTAGTCGTCGATACAGGCTCCGATAACGCATTCAAAAATGGGGACTCGCCAACACAAGAGACACCGTTTACAGCAAGACTAGAGTATGATGCTAATAATGAAGACGAGCGGTTTCGATTCGCCAGTGATTCGGATCCAGATCCGTTTGCTGCAGCGGGTAATTCAGTGAATTATCCATATTATTCTGAGGGTACCACAGCCACGGCACAAACAGAATTCGAGCTGGCACCTCGCGAGATCTCCACCGAGAATCAAAATCGCGACGGCGATATACAGGTTGAAGCAGTCTCTGAAGCTGAGATTACTGGTCGTACAAATATCGCACCTGGATCAGTGATGGATGTCAGTATCGAATCAACATCGTCTACTCCAGAGTTCTTCATGAGTGAGCCAGTTACAATCGACGAAGAGGGTTCATTTTCGGCAACATTTGATTTGCGGAATTACGATGTAGGAGCCGAGTTTGACACGATATATTGGACTGGAGACACTCGTCTAAAAACTACACCCGGAATATTGGTTGAAGAGGGTGAAGTGACGTCATTCAACCAATCCGAGATTGATACAGACCGTTTAGAAACCTCTGAAAGTAACGAACAGAGTAATGAAGACACCCAGACTCCGAACGACGAGGTAAATGAATCAAGTCAACAAGAAGAACAAGAAGAGATCAATGAGGAGTCTCCGGGCTTTGGTATCCTACTCACCCTACTCGGAGTGGGATGTCTCATTCTACTCGCCAAAAGACGATCCAATTCAGATGATAGAAAGAGAAGGATGGACCAATGAAACCGTCTTTATCGCGCCGACGAGTTCTCGCTTCGACGGCAGTAGGCATCGTTGGTCTCACTGGATGTGCAGACGAGCCCGATGTCTCCAGTGTTGTTGAAGATAGCTCTCAGTCGGATAACAGCACAGTCGGCAATAACTCCGAAAATCAAGAAGCTGAAATACAAGGCGCATCAGCCAATCAAGAGTCGGAAGACAGCGTAGATCCACAGGATACAGGACTCATTGTAACACAAACAACAATAGATAATATATTAATTGAGGATGCATGGGTAATACTCAGAGCTACGGTTACGGTCCGAAATAGGGGCCAGACCGCATACGAACTAGTTGAGATTCGAGCAGATGCGTACCGCACAACCCCGAATGCCGAAGGACGAACAGCACTTGAGTTTAACTACGAGACAAAAGATTTTGGCAGTAGTTCTCCGTTTGCTAGCGGAACAGAGCAGTTTCAAGTCGAGATCGCAGTCCTACAAGACGAGGCCCCACGTCAATTAAACTCCGATTGGTTCGATGTTACGGCCGTTGTTAGGCGTGCAGAAGAGACTTAAGCGAAACCGATCCGTCCCGAAATGCTATATGTATGAAGGAACTGTATCAGACATATGGAACAAATGTATCGGATAGGAGCTGCGGTTGTCTGTCCGATACTTGGCCTGCTGCTACATGAGTTGACGCATATTGGTGTGGCAAAATATCAGGGGATGACCTCAATGAAACTTATTTCGACCTTTCCTATGTTCCGCTTGGAGATATCGTATCCAGATACACAATCTAAACAAGGAATACAATTTATGGCTATCGCACCATTCGTTGTTGGAGTTATTACAGCACTGGTTATGATTTCTTCAGGACTCTGGCGGCAGATACAGTTGGGAGTCCCATACTATGTTGAAGGGATTTTAATTTTGAGTTGGATTGCATATAGCCATCTTAGTCCTGCGGATATACGCACAATATTCTCTCCAGACAGGGGGACTGCGTCATCATGAAACGGAACAGTATAGATGTGAGCCTGCAAGATGACACCCGAGCGGTAGCCCCACTAATAGGTTTTATCCTCTTGTTCGGCTTTCTTGTGATCGCATTTACTGGCTACCAAGCACAAGTAGTTCCTCAACAGAACGCTGAAACGGAGTTTGAGCATTTTCAACAGAATCACAATGAAATGGTTGAACTAAGAAGTGCAATATTAACTGCAGGGGCAGCTGACCGACCACAATTTCCGACAGTTCAACTCGGAATAAACTATCAAACACGGCTTCTTGCAGTAAATGGACCTCCACCGGCTGGACTCCTCCAGACGAGTGATGCGTACCCAATTACCATCTCTGATGGTACCAATGATGTTGTCGTTAATACGCGATTCATAGAGTATCAGCCTGGTTACAACGAACTCGACGTTGGTTCAACATGGTATGAAAACTCGGTATTGTATCTAGACGAACTCGAATCGAGTGGCGGACTCGTGATCATTGAAGATCAAAGCCTTGTCACTGACGGGGATACCCTTCGAATTACAGCTTTGCAGAATGACTTCCAGCGAAGTGGAACGAATCGAATAACTGTTGAGTTGTACCCAACGTCGGTTGCAGGTAATATCTCAGATCTTAATGAGAATGAAGAACTAACCGTTAACTTACCAACGCGATTGGATCCGGACGATTGGGAAGGTCAATTTGAAGGTAGTTCTTCGGTTGAGTATAATGGGGTTGTAGACTCCGGGATTGAGCCAGATATCAATAGGCTCAACCTCACTGTAAATAATGTCTCTAATCTGGAGCTGAATACTGTCGGGATCCGTGAGGAACCAACTGAAGATCCTGCGAAGAATATGCAGACTCAAACAGAGGGTAGTGGCAGTAATGGTGGTAGTGGCAGTAATGGTGGTAGTGGCAGTAATGGTGGTAGTGGCGACCCGCTCCCAGAAGATAATAATGCATTTAATGATCAGAATGGCAATGGCGTCTATGATGATGGAGAAGATGTGTATGGAAATATAAAAGAGTTTGATGGTGGCGATTATGAAGATGATGTGGATCTTGTGATTGAAAGAGATATCTCGGTAACTGGGAATCGAGAATTTAAAGCGAATAGTATTACAGTCCGAGATGGAGTGACTATTGAATCAAACAACAATGATCTCACACTGACTGCAGAAGATGGAGGAAATATTAATGTTGAAGGAGCTAAACTAAATGCTGGTAAGGAATTAACATTAAACGCAGAAGATGAAGGTAATATCAACGCTAGAGGGGCTACGCTAACAGCAGAAGAAGACCTAACACTAACTGTGGATGATGATGGGAATATTGATCTCAGAGACGCTATCCTACGGTCTGATGGAGATATCGAAGCAAATCTTGAAGATGGTACGCTCTTTGTCAATGAAAATTCGGGCAACGGTGGTACTCGCGTCGAAACATTAGATAGCAACAGTGCGACACTCACTCGCGATGGAGGTTCCCAAGATGGAACAGTCGAATTCGGGACGATTTCGTAGCAGTCTCATAGATCATTCACCAGTACTGAACTGCTGTGTCGCTGGGGAGTCACGGATAAACCGAATCGCCAGATTCCGTAATCAGTACCGATAGGATTTCAGTACTACACCAGTAGCTCGTAGTCTAAGAGCTTGAGAACCGATTTCTACGATACCAGATCACCGGAAGGGGTCCAGATTCACGAAACGATAACGACGATGTTGGCGACGTGGAAACGGCGAGGCCTCGATCCACCAGAACAGTTCCAGTTAATTCCGGGTGGGAGAGAACTTCGGTAAGGACGAGAGGCATCACTGAGCAGAGTATCGTAGTCATGCTATCAAAATATCATAAATCGATCACCATGTACCGAAACTACAGAGCGAATATTCTTAACTAATCGCTTGACCCAATAGACCAGCAACTGTACCAACGCCAGTCGACACGAAAACAGTGAGAATGGCTAATGAGACGACATCACCGAATCCATATGCCTGTTCTGCACCGGGGCCCTGAAAGACGACAACAGCACCAATAAACACGAATACATATACTAACGAACCAATACCAATACCACTGACACAGGTTACCAGCGTCTTACCATACCCAAAGAGTTGTGAGCCGAACAAAAACCCAGTCAGACCGGCCAATAGAGGAACTCCAATCAGAGCAGCGGCCGTGATCGCAAGATACAATTGAGCAACGAAGATTGGGCCGAATTCAACAGCTCCCGTCGAGCCCGTCGAAAAGACCGCTTCAGCCCAGCCCGTAGTAAGAACACCAACGACGGCACCGCCACTCCCAATGACGGCGAACAAGACAATTATTGAACCAATATCTATTGGATCAATAGCAGAATAGATGTCTTTAGAAACCATCAGATGACCACCCACCCGTTTTCAAGTCGTCCTTGCCAGCCGAGCCGTTCATCCCATGCATCACCATTGAACCCGGTCGCAAGTATGAATTCACCGGCTTGGACCACATACCCATACTGTGCCCCACTGTGTGTGTCAAATTCATACCGATCACTAGTTACATCAAAGTGATAAAACCGTTGCCAGTGCGTTGGCGTATCAGTACTGTCGGTTTCGTCTGTTGTGGGATCAATCGGCTCTGTATCCCCAGTCTGGCCGCCAGCAATAATCTCATCTAGTCGATTGGTTGCAGTCTTTTGGTTCGGATAGCGCTGAATATATACTGCAGCATCGCTGTGCTGTTGGATCCACTCAGAAAGTGGCTGAGGAGACCCAGGACGGTTTCCGAAAATAAAAAAGAGTTCTGCAGTGCGGTCTGCAGGTTGCACCACAGGACCCAACCGAGCGCGAATTTCGGGGCGGTAGCGTTGGTCAGTTCGATAGGTATCGTCGATTGCAGTTGGATGCGTCGATTGGGAACTATCACTGTACGGCCAGTGAGCAAACGTAGAAAATCCATCTCCAACACCGATTTCAATTTGTGTCGACTCGAAGACACCCGGTCGGTCATCATCACTTGCAGACCCGGGAGACAACAGTCGATAGAGCAATCGATTATGAATCGGGTTGACCGAATACGCCCGTTTGACAAACGACCTCGTTGCGATCGCCTGGAATGAGGACTGCATTCGATCGAGTTCTTCAAGGAATCGGTCGATATCGTCCACATCGATGAATCGGTCGAGAACATCAGTGTGCTGTTCTGTGCGAGAAGTAATTCGACTACGACGTTGTGGATCAAAATGCGGTGTTAGGGCTTCTTCAGCGCGATTGGCAGCAACGGATCCGGATTCATGCAACCGGTCAACCACACTCTGATCGAGTTCTGCTGATTGTGTTACCTCAGTGTATGCCTCGTCGATTTCATCAACAACCTTTTGCACTGCTTCGAGATACTTCCTAATCGATTGTCTATACTCTGTAGCAAACCACAATGAATCGTCGACAACGCGACAAGTACCGCGCGCAAGTAGCTCGTTTTTGATTTGTTTGGCCTCTTCAGACTCGTCTTCTTCGGTCTCATTGGGATTTATAGATGTGTCATCAGCGGCCAACTCATCAGAGTTATCTGAGTCTTCATCGGTGACATTGGGATAATTAACACCAGAGGAATCACTGCAGCCAGCGACGCTTGTGGCACCCACTACAGCGAGAAACCCGCGTCGCGTCTGTTTCATGCACTAAACTCCATCACCGAAACATATTAAATATGCTTACTCTGTCGAAATTAAAAATGAATCAACATTAGCCAACAATTGATTCGTTACAGGGTTTAATAGTTCAATTTCTCCTTCTATGCGCAGTCTCGGGTCTGTTGGAATGTCAATTTTTATCCAATCCCCATTAGAAAATTTTTCCACATCATTTTCAATATATATTTCTATACGGCAATTAGTTAAATTTTCAGCGTTATTTATATTAAAATCCACAACATCTATTTCTGCACAACCACTATTATACTGAAATTCAACACTTTTTGGTTCTATTTTGTTATCCAATCTAATAAGATTATATGCTACTGTAGTCGGTTTGTAGCCACCATTTGGACCTGGAATACTTTCGGCTAGTTGCATATGGACCAAACTCTGAATATGCCTTCGAACGGTACTTACGTGTCGATTCATTCTGCTTGCAATCAATTCCGCATTGATAGGATTACCGTGATATACATGAGTGTACAGTAATAATCTGAGATACTTTTTCTGAAGAGTCGTTAAGTCGTTCAGATTCATAAATACATATGATACGCAAGAATTGTATTTTTATCATCTATAATTTACGAACTATTGGTGATGTTTCAGGATCGTCTATAGTTTGTATCCGGGTAAATTCAGGACTATCTTTGGCATTTCTTTGAGATATATCACGCACGCTAGAATATATACAGTTCGAACTAACTCTAACATCAACGACCGACTTATGTCTTAACTCGATCAGAATGCCCGGGTGAACGGCGTCTACAACGCCAAATCTGGTCCAAGTAGCTCACCGTATAATCGATTTCGCACGAGTATCCGCTCATGATTGCCGCCTCTATTCCTCCC
>Ga0208412_1001081_pt1 | contig 12080 bp, 10 predicted proteins | sample AntDeeMetag02WF4_FD_184758 | JGI IMG/M metagenome (GOLD analysis project Ga0208412, IMG submission 184758) | Saline lake microbial communities from Deep Lake, Antarctica - Antarctic Deep Lake Metagenome 02WF4 (SPAdes) (version 2) | ecosystem: Environmental > Aquatic > Non-marine Saline and... | reverse complement strand
TCCTCGTCAAGGCGGTTGACGAGAAAGTTAAGAAGCTGGTCCTCGTGGATCTCACCGTCTGCTTGTTTGGTTTTAGACACACCTTCAGCAAGCAGACGTTCTAACTAAGCGGCTTTGTGAAGTACTGATACTCATCCAAACTCGTATAAGGCGTTAAAATCAGTTCACTCAATTCCCAATTCAGAAATTATTGGGAGACTACCCTGGCGGTAGTGTTACAACCTATCTGTGGACTTTTATTGGGTATGAGATAGTACATGATCTGAATCGTATCTCAATGAGTGATCGTCATTGAGTTGACTTCGACTCTTCGTTAAGCGTGACTGTTATAGTGTGCGTCAACTCGTCAAAAAGGAACTCAAGCGAATCGGGTACTTCGACTAAGAAGTACATAGCATAAGTTCTGGGAGTAGCCGAAGCATGAACGCTGGTTCGAGTTCTCGCAGATGGCATCTACGTGAGTTAGAACTTGCAATACTTCGCTTAATCATTACGGCCATCGAGCGGCTTCGTGTTGATGGTGATCTCGCCAAGATCGGCGAGTTGGCGAAGCATCCGGCCGAAGGCTGGATCGGAGGAGGGAATCTATCCTCATTTGCCTCCGTAGACCGTAGCTCTAGGGAATTTCCACGTTTCTACATAAGGGCGTCGTGTTTAGAAGGCCACCAATTCGGCGGGCTTTCACGCTGGCCGCTGGTATACTTCAGTCACAGCATAGAACGGAACAGTATCTATGGCTGCCACAATTAGTTTCACAATATACTGCCCTACAATGATCAAGATTAGCCCCCATCCCCACGTCGGGTCACCGCCAAGTCCAACTGCAGGGAAAATCGCAAACCCAAGCGAAATGAACACGATTGTATCGATCCCTTGGCTCACAAATGTCGACCCACAGTTACGGAGCCACCGATACTGCCCCGAGGTTCTCTCCTTGAGACTCGAAAACAACCAGACATCTAGATGCTGAGCAAGTGCTAATGCTACGACGGACGCCAACAGAATAGATGCGGAATCTCCTAATGTCGACACAAACGCTTGCTGCCCCTCGTAGAAAGGAGCTGAGGGCATCCAGATAGCCAAAAACACCAAGCCGTATGCGACAACCAATGTGAGTACTGTTCCATTAACAACAGCGGCTGCGTACTCCCGACCATGATATTCGACTAGTAGGTCCGATGCGAGGTATGCGACACCGAATGCCACGAATCCAGCAGGGACGGCAACACCACCCAACACCGGCAGTTCAAACCAGGTCAGTTTCGCTGCCAAGATGTTCGCGAGTACCACTGATCCTGCAAACAACGCAGTCAATGTCGGTTTTGTTGTGTCAGTGGGCATTGTTTCCTCCATTTTTTCCATTGCTGATTCGGAATCCATTCTCTACCGGTGAGCAGTGGGCGATCAATTGGTGAGTTTGTTTCTCAGTCATATTATCTTGATATTCTCTGAATATGACTATGATAGTCTAACGAGTGTATATAATATTTCGCTTCGTCGATCCCATTTCCCGCGCAATGCTAATCCAATACCGCTATCGGTGTTTCTCTTCAATATATTCTGGTAATATGTGAATGAAATCATTGACAAGGTCATATTTCAGTTCCGTGAGATACAGACTTTTATTATGGTTCCGAATCCACAAAGAACTATGTCGACAATCTCTGAGGACATCGTTTTGGAGGAAGTAGATCATATCCTCGTGAGTGGAACTGGTAATCTCGATTTTTCAGTTTCGGGTGAGAATTCGTACTATACTTGGTGGGGGGCTGAGGATTCTGATTGGGACGTTTCTGACGTCGATAGAGTTGAAAACGTCGAAGAGGATCGCATCATCCTCTATCCAGAGGCTGAGTTTTTCACCTGCGAAATCGAAGCAGATGGTGAAGAAGAAAATACGGGCCCAGTGCGTTGCCACTGCGGATAATATATGACTAATCTGCTGAGCGGAACCAGACAATAGTAGCCTTGGATACAAAATGCCGTGTCGGAATGGAGACTTCTATATGTCGGACGGTGATACACCGTTACAGGTGACTATCTAATAGTGCGGTTCTACGTGCCCGAATGGGATGACGCTGTGGATGCAGGTTATGATTTTGAGCACGACGAGCTGTCGGACCCCCATCGACAGGACCGTGAATTGAACTATATTTGGGACATCTTTGATAAAGATTCGACACCGATTGATGGCGTACTTATCTCCCGTGAGCAGGTCGAATCGACGACAAATAAAGCAGACCGCATAACAGAGTACGGCGTTTACGACGATCCAATTCTCTCTATCCCGGAGTGGCTTCCAACCATTAGTGACTGTGGGGCATGGGGCTACAAATCGCTCCCCTTCCCACCGTACGGGAATCAGGATATGCTCGATTTCTACCAAACGCTGGATGTCTCGGTCGGCGTGACAATTGACCACCTCGTGTTGGGATCCGGTAAAGAGAAAGGACGTCTCTATTTGGACGAACGTGCTTTTGGTGATGACGTCAAAAAGTCCCAGATTCCGTCTACACTTACTGATGCAGTCGACCTCATGGTCGATGAGTGGCCTGAAGAATGGCCAGCGTACGTCGGAGAATACGAACCCTCGATTCGGACGCAAAATCAACCTCACCAATTCGCTGCTGCCGACTTCGAAGGCAGCGTCGACGCCGTCTTGGAGCGGCTTGATGACGATCCGCGAGCCGTGTATCGACAGGACGACAAGCAATTCCGCTACGACCTTACGCTAGCGAACGCGGCAGAGATGTGGGAACTGTACCAAGCGGGCGACTACCCGTTCCGTCTAATGGTCGCCATTCAGGGATGGACTGGGGAATCCTACGCCGCCGCAGCCGATGAGGTACTAGACATCGGGTATGACTATCTTGGAATCGGTGGTGTCGCTGGTAGTCCTGTCCACGAGGTCCGGAAAATTGTCAAAACGGTTGGAAAGAGAATCAAGGACTACGAGCGGTCTCACCAGACTCGTATCGACACCCACGTTTTCGGCTTCGCCAAATCTGATGCGTTCGAAACCATCGGTCGATCCGGTATGTCCAGTTTCGACAGTGCGAGCATGCTTCGCTCCGCTTGGACAGGCGGGCGAAACTATCGGGTCGACGGAGATGAGCGGTACGACGCTATCCGTGTTCAGTATCCTAAACACGGCTCGGATCTCTCTGATGCTATCGAGACCGCATTGCGCGGTCGTGAGACACTCATTGCGCTACGTGCGTTCGCGAACGGCCAATCGATTGCAGAGGCTCTTCGGGAGTGGAAAGTTGAAGCCAAAGAGACGCTCACAGCCACAATTACATATATCAAGAATCACCGTCATCAAGAACGGTTCAATTCCACTCGTCTTCGCGATGTGGAAGCAGCGTTAATTGAGGACTTCGAATACGCTAGTCAACTACAGGCGTATTTCAGCGATGATCTGCGAGGTCAGCTGATTAAACTCCTCCGGTCGGATAACAAAGAGAACCCGGAACCATTCGCAGAGTACACTGAACCGCTTGCCACCGCACGTAGTGTGCTAAACAGATTCCCGAGGATGGTGGAAATCCTCGAGCGCGAGGAATCCAGAACTGATGGGATGGATGCGTTCGAACGTCTCTGGTTTGTGATCCAGGACTATGCTATCTGGATCGGGAACTACGATCTCCTCGAAGCGTATCAGGAGACCCTCTCAAACAAACCGTGGGAAGACTGTGGTTGTCCGATCTGCACCGAGCACGGTATAGAGGTCTGTATTTTCCGAGGAAACGATCGAAATCGTCGTCGAGGCTTCCACAACACGGCGAAGTTCTACGATGAGTTCTCGGAAGCACTCCCAAAGACGCTCGTTTTAACGAAAGGATCAGCCTCGTTCAGCAACTATGAAACTATTGAAGAGTACTTACTGGACAAGGAGGAAGCGTTCTGGAGTGAGGTCCATGATCTCCCGGTCGCAGAGATCGGTGCGTTCGATGCCAATGGTGTCCACGAGTGGTGGGCTGAGACTCCCCAGACGATCTCTTTTGCACCGACAAAAACAGCGAACACACTCAAAGAGTACCTCGGTCGGTATGACGAGCTCTATCTGTTCAATCCGGGAGAAAATACTTCGCAGACACTCGGTGATGCGATTGAAGACATCGACTGTGATATCCACGATTTCGATGATCCACAGGAGTTGCGAGAAGATCTCTTAGACGGCCTTGGTCATAACTATTCAGTTGGTACGGACTTTGCTCCACATAAACCAGTTCTAGATGCAGAGAACGGCTTAGATATCCTCATTATTGATCAGTGTTCCGGATCGAAGTACGTCCCTAACGGCGAGCAGATCTTCGGGATGAACGAGATTGACAGTTCCTCCAGAGAGGAGTTGCTCGGTCGAGACGATGCAATCGGTGTCAAAGCCAACGAGTTGTACACTGGGCGGCAACAGGAAGCAATATCTAATGCTGTTCGGCAGATCCGTTCTGATGGACACCGTGTTGAGCGGTACTTTATCAGCGCCGGATTTGGTTTGGTCGATGAAGAGGAACGGCTCCCGCCATACGAGGTTACTTTCAGCGGGATGAACGTCTCCGAGATCCGTGAACGCTCTGACCGACTTGGTATACAAGATGATCTGTATCGAGTGTTGGACCAGTCCGAGTATGACATTGTGTTTTTCACACTTGGTTCGGATTACTATCGGAGTATTGACATCGACCGTACGGTCCAGCGAATCCGGCCGGATCGAATTGGTGTCGTCTTTAATCGGGACCTAGTCGACGAACAGTACGACAATATCGTGTCTGTCTCGGCGCGGACGGAAGATGCGAAACGGCACGAAACGATTGTGATTGGATTAAAGGGTACTTATATGGAGAACTTTGCACAGAACGTTCGTGATGTGACTGAGCTGGACCCTGATGCAGTCAGTATCCTGTGTCGGTATCTCGAAGAGGACTCCACTCAGGCAGCAATTGAGAAGTTTTGATAAACGGACCTTGCTGAAATTCTCTATCGATGATGTGTTCCAGTAGCCGTGATGAATTTAGGGCGCATATCTCGTATAGAGGCATATTAATAGTGATAATCCGATCTCAATTAATAGCCGCAATTGATAATGCACCTGATTCAATATTATTTGAGTAAAATGGCTACTTTAGAGACAGCCGACGAAATGTACGAGCTGCTTACAGAGGTAGATCGAGAGAGTTACTCACCAGCTTCCTTCTCTCCAAAGTTACAAACTGTATGTGATTCTATTGACGTTACATTCGACAAAAATAAAAAGTCGTCACACAGGTTCGAAGTTCAACCCGGTCATTTTCATAAAAAAACCTTGTTGATGCTCTCTTACGAGGACGGACCAGAGGAACCCATATACTACCGCCGGCCTTCCAGGGCGGGGTTTTCAGCTTTACTAGAGATGGCGGAAGGATATGATGCAGTTGTAAGTATTGGTCCATACTCTGTCGAATGTGTGACCTCAACTGCCGCTCATCAATATCTCACTACTGAAGTTGACGAAGATATTTCAGGGGTCCCTCATCTGAGTCACTTGACTATTGAGTCGTGTGAGAAAATAATTGGAACTTTCTTTAATCCACAAACTACTACTGACTCACAAGCTACTACTGACACTTGGGATACAAAACAAAAATCGTTTCACGATTACCAACAACAAGATTCTTAGTTTGATTCGGAATTGGATCTTGATTGGACGCAAGATCTATAACCAATATTCAGCATCTAATAGTCATTATCTATTAAGAATTCAAACAGAGTTGACAGAAGCCATCAATCGCTTAGTACGTCTTCGATTGACTCAACTGCCTCAGCAAATTCGCGACCGGTCTCTGTCGGTCTGTATCGAACATTGCGTGGACTTTGTTCGATTCGTTCTGCTAAATCATATTGACACAATAATTTGAGCGCCTCGGAGATTGTATCGCTCGATGAATTAATCTGACCTTCTATTTCGGAGTAGTTCATCCCACCACCTGAAATCAGGAGTTCGAGAACCTCCATTGTGCGTTTTCGACCGATGAGCTCACGCACGTCTTCCGAAACCATCTATATGCTCTCTTAGAGGAACCGACAAAACCACTTGGATTTGTCGCCCATAACTTTGCTCAAGCAAAGCTTTATGACTGAGCCGAGCTAAGCACAACGCATCGGATATGTTGTACAGACAACGAAAACTCGACACCCCACACGGAAAATTACAGACCCCTGTACTGTTTCCGGTAAGCAATATCGGGAAACGGTCGAGTGATAATACACCAGAGTACACGGATAGCATTCCGGATTTGTCGACTGCGATGGTCAATGCAAGGGCCATACGGAATCGGGAAGCACAGTGGAATCGGTTACAAAATGGAGCAACACTCCGTGAGGAGATGGGTGTTGCTGATAACACGATCATCTTTGCTGACAGTGGTGGGTACGATTTCCAGAACAAGGAGATCGACACCACCCCAGCAAAAACTCTCGAAACGCAACGTGAATTAGGCGCGGATATTTTCGGGACTGTTGATGCTCCCCTCTCCCGAGACAATCGACAGGCAACAAATCAACAACGAATCAGTCGTAGTATTGACCTTGCATTGGAAGCGAGCGATGCACACGATGGTAATGAGGTACTGTTAGCGAGTGTTCATGGGTATGACCCCAAGACAGTACAGAATACTATCCGCCATCTCGAACGGAACGGTGAATTCGACGGGTATGCTGTCGGGAGTCTCGTCCCGATCCGTACCGATTATGAAAAAGTAACAAAAATCATATTAGCGGCCAGACGGGCGACTGACAAACACCTCCACGTATATGGGTTAGGTGGGATAACGTACCAGCCATTACTTTTGTATATGGGTGTTGATAGTTTCGACTCCTCAGCATTTATTCGGAGTGCAGCAAAAAGAAATTATCTCATGCCAGGATTCGGTGGTGAACCACTGCAAAATATAGAGAGCCTCGCTCACTTGCCTTGTGCTTGTCCAGTCTGTAGCACACGCAGTTTCGAGAAGATACGGAACGACAGAGATCTTCTCGTCCAACACAACCTCTGGGCATTAGCTCTTGAGCTCCGCCGATTCCGGTATATGCACGCGTCCGGAGAAGATATGGAGGCATATCTTGACCTGCGTTTCCAAGGAAACGAGGTAACTCAGCGAGCATATCATACGGCGAAACAGCAGGTCCGGAGGCTCATATGAGTGACGAACGGCCGACTGTTCGACCCGTGACACTCGCTCGTCTCGTTGAACTCACTCACATCTGTGCCTCTGATCCTACAACGACCAACGAAATCGAGACAGCTCTTGATGTAACCCACCGACGTGCTCGCGAGACCATCCTCGAAGCCGCACGAATCGATTTTATCGAAATCATCGAACCTGAGGCCGAGCGTAGTAAATACAAGACTACTGATATCGGATCAACATTTCTCGAAGCGGTTCGAAATGAGCAGTGGAATACGGTGAGCGATATCTTGGAAACTCGGAGCCCCCATTATCGTGCGTTCCTCGACATTCTTCAAAAAGATCACCCGATATCACTCGACGAACTCCTTGAAGAGTTGAAAGCCGCATCCGAGTTCTCGTCATATAAATTCAACCAGACAAGCGTTGAAGTCGTCGGTGACTGGGCAGAACGTCTTGGACGTATCCACCGGAACGCTTTCTCTGGGACATACTACCCCGTAACACGATCCGATGTACCGCCAAACTTCCAATTTATTCTCTTAACAGTATTCGATGAGCTCGAATCAAGTGCGGGAGTCAATCTCCGACAGCGGTATCTCTCGATTCCGGAACTCCGCGAGACTGTCTGTGAACGCACCGGGTGTACCCGTGAGGCGTTCGACGACGCACTTGTCGATCTTGTCGGACAGAACGTCGGGAAACTCGAACTATCCGGGGCACCCGTCGACACGGGCGCGAAGGAAGCCCGCTTCGGGATCAAAGAGATAGAGCTCGCAGACGACGACGGTCTCGTCTCGACATCACAGTCGACTGACCGTGTGATGGCTGGCGTCGAACAGTTCGACAAACACTACTACTACCTCGCGGTTCACGACCGCGACATCACGTACACACCTACGACACAATCATGAGCGACAGCGCATTCAACATTACCGATCAACAACGCGACTACTCGATGTACGGCCTTGACGAGAACCCATTTCCCTACAGTCCAGTACCCGATGAAGATCCGGAGGTGTACTGCGGACAAGAGCACGTTGCTGCCACCGTCAGTGAGACGGCGTCGACGCTACTAGGAACGGGTAAATCCAAACATCTCGTGATCACTGGGAAGTACGGGAACGGGAAGTCTCATACGCTGAAATATGCCCGTTCGCTGGTCCGTGACCGTGAGGATGTAGTCGTCGGATACGTTGCCCAACCCGGTGAAGGGTTTCTCGATATCTATCACGAATTCATCTACGATATCGGATTCGAACGCCTCCAAGAGATCGCCTACGAGTTCCTTGCCTCTATCGCTTGTCAAGAGACCAACTCAAATCCGGCCGGAGCTAGCGAGATGGAGTCACTCATTGACGACGGCGAGGTACTCCTCTCCGACATAGTCCCGGTAGCTGTGCAGCGACTGAGTGACATCACGAAGTTCGCAGATTTCGCACGGGCGATTGTTCACATGGTCTACGAGGATACGAATCTCTACGCTTGGCAGTGGCTGACTGCGGAAGGCATTCGCTACGAGCAGCGCAAGGAAATGGAAATCCATAGCGCACTGGATGATGATACGATGGGAGTGCGAGCGTTCACTTCGCTCAAAAATTTGCTCCTAGAGTTAGGATATACAGGTGTGTTTGTGTTCGTCGACGAGTTCGAGGCGATTGCTCGACTGAGTCCAAAGAACAAGCAGGCGACACTCAATAGCATTCGGCACCTCATGGACCAGAATGGGTCGGGGCTCTCGCTACTGTTCGCCTGCGCCCCCGAGGTCTGGCAAGACGTGATGAGTGAGTATCATGCCTTCTCTGAGCGGATCGGCAACGAGGTCGCATTGCGGCCGCTCACAGAGGATGACCTGACGGAACTGGTCGGGAAGTACCTCGCCACTGCTCGTGATGGGGAGTCGACCGATATTGATCCCTTCGAGCAGGAGTGTTTGGATCTAATTCATCAGCGAGCACAAGGAAATATCCGTCAGGTGCTGTCGATGTGTGGGCAAGTACTTGATCAAGGTGTCACAGAACAACGTGAGAGTATTTCTGCGAATGTTCTAGATCACGTGATTTCTTAGTTCGAACGCCCCTCCCAAGCAGGATTATTGATTCCAGAGATATTGTGTCGACCTAATTTTAGAGATTTCTCGACGCTATGATAGCCACGCTTTATTAGTTCGATTTGTAACTCTCGCCGGTTTTGACGTGCTTACAGGATTCACCATGTCGAGTCCGACCTCGCCAGATGTAGTCGACCGGAGAGCTTCATTGAGACAATTTTCGTTCGATTCTCCATCCAAGCAGTCACCAACCCCTCACTTTCGAGGGCATTGATATGCCGGGTGATCGTACTCTTTGCACACCCAAGCCGCTCGGTGAGCTCTGAGATAGACACCTCGGAGCCGTTGGTATCGATCGCGGCCAGCGTCTCTCGGGCCCCGTCGGATACAGTAGCCGTGACGTTTGGCAGAGGCCACTCCCGGACCTGCCCATCGAGATCACTATATCCTAATGTCGACTCGATATCTCGCTCGTGGGCCATCGTTGCGATAGTCAACGGCAGCAACACATCTCGTGCACCACCGCTGAGACTAACAACAACAGACTCATCCGCAGTTTGGATTATGTTGCTACATTGCATCACGGCTGTTTCGAAATCATCGTGTGGGATTTGCTCGACTCGGACCGAAATGTTCGGTTCGATTTCCTGCAACAGTTGCTCGACATCTGCAATTGCTTCGGCACCTCGATCGTCATCGGTGCCTTGATCGGGACGAATCAGTACGACAACGTCGCTATTATCGATTCCGTGGTTCAGGAGGGCCCGTGTCACACTGGTCGTGTTGAATCCAATTGGGGAGATGTAGGTAGTCATTGGTGGCCATTTCTTCTCGGCCGTCAATAGTGTTGCACAATACTATTGCACAAACGTGGAATTGTCATAGAATGATTTCTAATATGATAGGTCGCTGGCTTTTTATTGATGTTACCTGAGTATTTGATGACAGCTCAATGGTGCACCAGATCTCATCTGGTACTGGCCCCCACCAAATGGGCTGTTACGTGGATGTGCATGTCTGATGTGGTGACACAACAAGACAGTTCCCGCGTCATTGAGACGCTGGGAGTTCGCCTCCAGTAGGCCGATAGAGATGGAAGTGCCCCCATCCATCTCTTGAGGTCTCACCGTCTTCAACGCCGAGGCTTGACGTGGCCCCATAGAAGTATGACTCCGCCCCCTCCAACGCAACACTGCCACTGTCTGCCCTCAATCGAGGCCACTGACCGACCCATTTCCTCCAGCAACTCATCGTAGCATCGGTCCCCCTGACGAACGCCGTGGGTCGATTGACTGATTCAGCGTGGTGCTCGGGTGGCGGTCTATTGTGGCAGGATTTAATCTCATATCTTTTTCCTTGTCGACTAACTGTACCCCTACGATATCACATCGACAGTACCTGGTGTCTGACACACCATACTAACGGCGTTTCCAGAGCCTTTCGAAAGCCTAATTCCACGTTATTCGTCCATTATCGGCCATTGCTGCAACAGTCTGGTCTTGATCCCCGCTTCTCTTTCTCGAATTCGATCAGCATCCCAATGTTCTAAATCCGGTACGATATTCTTGTTCATCTCAAGATTGATCTCCTTGTACGCGTCCTCTTTACCGACTTGAGCTGCGTTTTGTAGTGACTTGTTCTCTCCTTCAGGGAGGATCGACAGATTACCCAATCTGTGCTCACAATCATCGACATCCAGGTCTTCTGCGGGCGTCTGAGGATGGATATGATCGACGTTGAGGTTAACCTCTTTGTTTCCACCGACAAGCTGTCCTGAAACCCACTTTTTGAGGCTAAAGGGCATTTTTTCTCTGTCAGACTCGTTTTGTAAAGCTGCTTCATAGAAGTAGAAGAGATATCGTTGTTCCCGCTGTTTGAAATCTCCATAAAAGTCATCTCGAGACAGTGACTCTAAAACTGACTCATCCTCCGCGTAGTCTCTTGTAATAGCCGAGATTCGTTCTCCTATGTCGTTGGCCGATACGTTTTCTTGATAGATGTTCCTTGCTAGGCGGTAAATCTTGTATCGCCCGGTGTATGCACGCTTTTGTGCAATTACGTACACTCGCACGACGAGAGACTCAACCCGACGCAGTAAGTCTATATATTCCGAGTCAGTAATCGTAGTTCCCTTTTTCATTCGCAGGGCCATTAGGAGTGGTCGTACATTCCCCATACTCCCAGCAAGTTCCATCCGTTTGATGATACGACGTTCTTCGTCGTTTGCATCAGAGAGTCGTGTGAGATACTCATGGGCTCGGAATGCGTTCTGCAATTCCTTTGAATAGTCCTCTATTTGTTTCAGTGGGCTTTCTTCGCCGCGAATTTTCTCTTTTAGATGCGTCAGCAGGTTCTGATAGTACTTTTCTCCTCGACTAGAAGTCCACTGAGTATCCCAGAGGATGTAGTGATATCGCTGTATACTATCTTCGGAAAAACTACTCCAGTGTTCGGTGCTATTGATTTCGTCTATCTTTTCGTACATCTTCCCGAACCGTGACTGGAGTAGTGTGATCTCGTCATCGACATCTTGTTGATCGTCACTTGATTTATTAAGATAAATTTGTAACATGAGGAAACTCTTGGTTTTGTCCAAATTAGTCAGATTTCGACCCCGGTCGTTAGCTGTCTCGAAAATCTTCACTGCTCTAGAAACAGAGTCCACTTCGTACGACATCACTACCAGCGTGTCTATTACACTCTTCAGAGAATCTAGGTAGTCTTCGTCCTTGGAGTCAAGTTTCGAGGAAAAGAACTTTTTTGCCTTTAGCAGTCGGGTCTGAGAGGGTGTATCGGACAATGATTCGATATCTGTATTCTGGTTAGCTTGGAGCAAAATTTCGTCTTGCAGCACTCGATGATCA
>Ga0208412_1001050_pt1 | contig 12435 bp, 9 predicted proteins | sample AntDeeMetag02WF4_FD_184758 | JGI IMG/M metagenome (GOLD analysis project Ga0208412, IMG submission 184758) | Saline lake microbial communities from Deep Lake, Antarctica - Antarctic Deep Lake Metagenome 02WF4 (SPAdes) (version 2) | ecosystem: Environmental > Aquatic > Non-marine Saline and... | reverse complement strand
ACCACCTTCTTTGGTGTCGCCTTCCCTGATGAGTTTTTTAGCTTCTGCGAGAAGGCCTGTCAAATATTTACGCTGAACCTCAACGATTTTACTGATCTGTGGTTTCAGTTCTTCAAACTCGTGCACGTCGCCTTTTGGCACAGGGCCAGAAATTATGAGGGGTGTTCGCGCATCATCAATAAGCACAGAATCGACCTCATCAATAATACAATAGTTGTGGGGACGCTGCACTAAATCTGATGGCGAGTGGCTCATATTATCCCGCAGATAATCGAAACCAAATTCATTGTTGGTTCCATAAGTAATATCAGCGTTATAGGCTTTTCGGCGTTCTTCAGAGTTGGGTTTGTGATAATCGATGCAATCGACGCTCATCCCGTGAAATTGAAAAAGCGGTGCCATCCACGCGCTGTCCCGTTTTGCCAGATAATCATTGACCGTTACCAAATGCGAGCCCTTCCCGGTCAAGGCGTTCAAATATAAAGGTAGCGTGGCGACAAGGGTTTTTCCCTCACCCGTTTGCATTTCGGCAATTTTACCTTGGTGCATCGCAACACCGCCAATGAGCTGGACATCATAGTGAATCATATCCCAGGTCACTTCTTTTCCAGCGGCATTCCAGGAATTTGACCATAAGGCCTTGTCATCCTGAAGCTGGATATACTCTTTTTCGGCGGAAAGCTCGCGGTCAAATTCTGAAGCTGTCACTTCGAGCTGCTCGTTATCAAAAAACCGCTGTGCCGTTTCTTTCATTGCGGCAAAAGCTTCCGGAAGGATTTCCAAAAGCATATTTTCCGAAGCCTCGTAAGCAGTGTCTTTCAAAGTGTCGATTTCAGAATAAATACTTTCTTTTTCAGTAATATCATCTGAATTTTCGGCCTTTTCTTTAAGATCGTCAATTTTATTGTGCGATTCGCTGGTCGCTTCCTTTATTTTATTCCTGAATTCTGTGGATTTATGGCGCAGCTCATCAAGGGAAAGTGCATTAAATTCTTCTTCAAATGCCTTGACCTCATCGACGATTGGCTGAAGTGCCTTAACGTCTTTTTTTGCTTTATTCCCAACAAATACTTTTAATACCGAGTCTAAAAAACTCATAGAAATTTTGTTTTTAATCCATTTCAAAGTTAAGTAAAAAAAAAGCCTCTAAATGAGACTTTTTAATTGAAATTATGATTTTTGAGAAGTTAAATTAATATTCCTCCTCATTCCAAAGATAGTCGTCATCAGTGGGGAAATCTGGCCAGATTTCCTGGATACTGTCATAGTTGTCGCCTTCATCTTCAATGGACTGAAGGTTCTCGACGACTTCCAGGGGCGCACCGGTGCGGATCGCATAATCAATCAATTCGTCTTTGGTTGCCGGCCAAGGCGCGTCGCTTAAATATGAAGCAAGTTCTAATGTCCAATACATAATGTAAATCTTTATTTTTGCAAAAATAATTTTTTGATATTAAAATCCAAGTAAATAGTGATAAATCTCGTGCTTAATTTTCAGAGGGTGTTTTTAAAGGTAAATTATTGATTCATAGTTTTGTTGCTTAACGCGTAAAAATAAAAATTTGATGGAATCTTAAATCTTGGATACACATAAATATTTTATTTTGCTTGAAAACGTTAACTGTTAAAAGTTATTGGTAATGGGTTATTCGGTATATCGTGAATCTGCACACAAAAACCCGCCTGCCAGCCTTAGCTCAGCCAAGGAGGAAAACCCGAATACCCGCAAACCCGCACACCGGAACACCCGCACACTTAAAAAAATCGAAATTAAAATTGAAAAAAGTCAATGGTTAAAAGTCAATTGAAAACCCGCTCATCAGCAGATTTCATCCTAATCGATAGCCGAAGGGTGCGGAATCACACATCAGCACATCAACACATCAACACATCAGCACATCAACACATCAACACATCAACACATCAACACATCAACACATCAACACATCAGCAAATCAACACATCCCCTTAATATCGCTTCCCCAGGACGGATAAGTAAAAATCAGTTTTTTGAGTTGGGCTTTGTCAATTTCACCGGCAATGACGAGCATAAATAAATTGATGGTTTCTGCAGCATCGGGACCCACGAGCTGCGCGCCCACAATCGCACCATCGCGATCGTTTAAAATGGTTTTATAGGCATAGGTTTTAGCATTGACGCGTTTGGCGTTAAAATAATGCGACGCATCACTGGATTTTACCGTGACAGATTTAAACCGGCTTTTGGCTTCTTCTTCAGATAACCCGACCGACGCCAATTGCGGATGGGTGAACACACAAGAAGGCTGCGCGGGATAATCGATGGGCTGCATCGTTTCCTGCAGCAGGTTTTTAGCCACAAATATAGATTCTCGTGTGGAAAGCGGCGTTAGTGGCAAACCGCTAGAATCGCTGACATCTCCACAAGCAAAGACATCTGGGTTCCCGGGGTTTTGCAGGAATTCATTGACTTCCACCCCTTTTTTAGAATAGCTCACCTTTCCGGCATCGAGGTTTAAATCGGCAATCGAGGGGACGCGGCCGGCGCAATTGAAAACAGCTTCGGCTTTGGCCTCGATTTCTTTTCCGTTTCTTTCGGCAACCACGCGATAATACTTTTGCAGTTTTTCGACTTTTTTGACTCGGGCTTCCAATTCAAAATTGATTCCCATTTCTTCGGAAGCTGTTTTAAGATGAGCGGCCATATCTGGATCAAAATTTTTCAGCGGCAATTTATTTCCGTCAAAAAGTGTGACCTCAACGCCGAGGCTAGTAGCGAGATGTGCAAATTCCATCCCGACATATCCACCGCCGATGAAAATTATGGATTTTGGCAATTCTTTCATTTCTAAAAAATCATCACTGAACTGCGTATATTCCGCGCCCGGAATCGGAAGTTCTAAAGGTTTTTGACCGGTGGCAATCACAATTTTATCAGCTGTGATGGTTTTTCCTTCCACGGAAAGTTTATTGGTGTCCAGAAATTCAGGCGACTGGTGAAAGAGTTTTATGCCGAGATCCTTAAAATCCCTTTCTGTGGCAAAAGGAATCGGACCGGTGAATTGTTCCTTGAATTTCATCAAATCTGGCCAACTGAATTCAGGTAATTTTGTGATTCCCTTTCCTTTAATTTGCCTGGCGCGGTCCATAATTTCAGATAGACCGATCAATACTTTTTTTGGGTCGCAACCGCGGTTTGGACAGGTACCGCCATATTCGCGGTTATCGGCTACAGCAACCTTTTTTCCTGCTTTTACGCTTTTTTTTGCGACAGTCTGACCTGCTGTTCCTGTTCCGACGACTAAAATGTCGTAATGTTCAATTCCCATAGAGTTATTTTAAATTGGTTATTTCAAAATTTAAATTTCAAAATTAATGGTTGACTCTAAATTTAAATAGAAAATTAGGTTTGTAATCGGTTTAGAGCATTTTTTAACATTTGGGGATAATTAAAAAGGGTTCACGCAAAGTGCGCAAAGGTTTAAAAACGCAGAGTTCGCAAAGACAATTTTAAATTTTAAAAATAAAGCTTAGTTCACAAAGACTTGGAAAATATTTTAGGTCTGAGGTGAAAGTGGAAATCAGGTTACGAAAACCAATAAACTTTTCTAATCCCTTATGATTAAAAACGATTGATAAAGAAAAGAAAATCAAATATTTTAAGCGTCATTTGCCGGCTTAATAAAACGCCATAAATCGGGCTGTGAATAATTTCAAAAATAATTGAAATTGCCTGAAAGGTGTTTAAAGGGACTTCGACTTTTGGGGTGAAATTATGAAATAAGTGTAAGAATTAACTAAACTCAAGCTTATGCAACGCAATCGTATTTTGGCAATTTTAGCTGCCGTGGGGGCAAGTGCAATTTATGGATTGAACCACACCGTCGCAAAAGGTGTGATGCCCGAATATATCGGGGCGTTCGGTCTGGTTTTTATGCGGGTCGCCGGTGCTGCTGCTATTTTTTGGATCCTCAGTTTATTTACCCCAAAAGAAAAAATCGAGCGTAAAGATTGGGGGCGCCTTTTGCTTTGTGCACTCACGGGAATGGTGCTCAATATGCTGTTTTTCTTTAAAGGGCTCAGCCTTTCCACACCGATAAATAGTTCGGTTATTGTGACCTTGTCGCCGGTTTTTGTGCTAATGTTGAGTGCCATTATTTTGAAAGAAAAAATCACAAAACTAAAATCCGTTGGCATTGCGCTTGGAATGGCCGGTGCGTTGGCATTAGTGCTTTTCAGCTCTGAAGCGGTGGGTTCTGCGCCAAATATTCCACTGGGCAACACTTTGTTTTTGGTCAATGCGATTTCTTTTGGGGTTTATTTGATTGTTTCTAAACCCCTCACTGCAAAATACAGCCCGGTCACCTTGTTGAAATGGCTGTTCACCATTGCCGTGGTGATCAATTTCCCCATAACCATCAGCGAATTTTCCGCAGTCGAATGGGCAACGCTTCCTTTTGATGCGATCTGGCGAATGCTGTTTGTGGTCATTGGCGTTACCGTGCTCACCAACTTGCTCAATATTTATGCGCTCAAGCGTTTGAAGGCGTCAACTTTGGGCGCATTTATGTATTTGCAACCCTTGATCGGGATCGTTTATGCCGTCAGCATTGGCGCTGACACGCTGACGACCATTAAATTAACTGCCGGCGGACTTGTTTTTCTCGGAGTTTACTTGGTAAGTAAAAAGCCAAAGAGCCAAAAATCACCAAAGAAAGTGGGAAAGCGCCAAAGGCTTAAAATTGCTTTGGGTCAACGGGTTTAGGTTTTTTATTTTGAGCGCGGGTGTCTGTTTTTGTGAGTTCACGAAAATCGGCACTGCGCTCGATACCATCAAATTTTTTCATCACTTCTTCGGGAAGTGAGGTGATTTTGCGGGTCTTTAAATCCATCCAACCGCCGATAATATCATAACCCACGAGGTTGTTGCCGGCCTCGTCATAAATATTCTGCTCAAACTCAAAGAAACTGCCATCTTTACTCAGGCCTTTGAGGTCAATGCTCACATAAAGCGAACCACCGGGAAGGGCTTCTCGGAAATAATAAATGTGTTCGTGAAAAACAATGGGCCCGAGTTTGTGTTTTGCAAAATCATCCTGCCCAATGCCTTCATCTTCCAGCATCGAAACCCGGGCGTGGCTCATATAATCGAGCAATGAAGAATTTGAAACGTGGCGGTTAGGATCCAAATCGGTCCAGCGGATGTCAATTTTTTTGGTCTGCATTTTTTTAAGGCTAAAGTAAGGGAAAGAAATTAGTCAGAATTGAATTTTAAAAAAAGTTAATAAAGCCTTTGTCTCTATCTTACAACAAAAATCAGGTTTGATGCATTCCCTGATTTTATTTTAATTCTGAAAATTCTAACCTTTCTACGTTTTTTTAAATTAAATAACTAAAAAATCAATATAATTTTATTTTTTTTACTAAATTGCATGAAATTAAAACAGTTATTTAGTGATGAAAATTAAATTTTTACTTGTATTCTGTATCGGTTTCAGTTTTTCGATTTTTGCGCAGGAAAGCTTAACTAAAATTAGAGGCAGTTATAATTCCCTGACCGGCTACGTTTTTGACCAAGACCATAATTTATATAGTTTTGGTGCCGTTGATGCCGAGGAAGCCGAAAACGTAAGCATTTTGCCCGGCGCGACCCAAAATACTTTCGGTGGCGGAAATAACGATGGCTATATTGAAAAACGCTCACCTGATGGTGATCTTCTGTGGAATACGTTTATAGGCGGCGAAGGCCGGGAAAGCGTTTCCGTTGAGGTGACACCTAACGGTATTTATATTGTTGGATATACAACCAGCCAAGATGGGATTTCCACACCGGGTGCTTTTACAGAAGAGTTTAAAATCTATGACAGCAGTGTAAACTTGAGCTCAAATCAATTCATAATCAAATTAAACCAAAATGGCACAAAGGAATGGGGCACTTATTTCCGCTCGACTTCCGATGATATTGTTGAAGGTGTAACCGATTCTCAGGTAGATGACGACGGAAATATTTATATCGTGGGGCATACCGAAAGTCCAGAAGGTATTACAACTACTGGGGCTTTCGACACCCAGAAAGGACAGGCGTATCAAAAAGGTTTTATCGTAAAATTTGATGCCAACGGCAACCGTGAATGGGGGACTTATTATGGTACGTCAACAAGAAACAGTGGTTTTAATGCCCTGAATAGTATAGCTGTGGACAACAATGGGAACATCATAGTAGCCGGAAATTCGGCATTGGGCATCCCTACTGATTATTTTACCACCGAAGGTGCCTATAACGATAACCAAAATGTGGGTGGCGGTGATGTTTTGATGGCAAAATTTGATACCGATGGTAACCGGCTGTGGGGCTTGCTCTATGGCGGAATAGATATCGAGCTCAATCTGGATATTGCTGTTGATTCCCAAAACAATATTATTTGGGCAGGAGTGACCAGAAGTACGGAAGATATTGCTTCGCCCGAGGCTTATCAAGACATTTTGGGGTCGAGCAATCCTATAAATGGCCAAAATGATTTGTTTTTAGCAAAATTTGATGAATCAGGGCATCGGTTGTGGTCAACGTACTACGGCGGACGTCAAGGTGATTTTTCGAGTTCCCAAAGTAACTTGAGTTATGTCAGTAGCAGTAAAAATATACTGGCTTTTGATGAAACAGATAAAATTTACATTAGTGGGCTGACCAAAAGCGAACAACAAATCGCAACCCAAGGTACTTTTCAAGATAACTTAGCTTCTGTTGATTCATCAGATGCTTATATTGCTAAATTCGACACCTCGGGCAACCGCCTTTGGGGCACTTATTTTGGTGGTCAAGGGGAAGAAAGCAAAATTAATATTCTCTATGATCAAAATCAAGGGTTTTATCTTTTCGGACAGACCGGTAGTTCTACAAATATCGCCACTTCTAATGGCTGGTGGGATTCTTCTATGCAAGGTAATCCCAGCGGTTTTATCGTGAAGTTCAAACCTGAAAACTTAAGTGTTACCGAAAAACAAGCAAAATCATTTAAAATTTTCCCCAATCCAAGTTCGGGAAATTTTACGATCGCGAGTGATAGTGATCAAAAACTGAAGCTCTCGATTTTTGATTTGCAAGGACGTCGGGTAAAAAGTATATCTCAGGCAGAAACAAATCAATCCATAAATATGAAAGACGCCCTAAACCCTGGTTTATATTTTATAAAAATTGTGAACAAAAACCAGAAAACACAAACAATGAGATTGCTGGTGAAATAATTTAAACTAAAACCAATGTCCTGTAATACTAAAAAAAAATGAGACTGTTTTTCCCATAATAAAAGCCGAAGGCGACGAAGCTATCGCCCTTGAAAAAGTAAAACAAAAATACTTTGACAGTTTTGCGTTGAAAAAAGATTTATACCTGTATTTGGGCACGACCAAAGCCTTCCATTTACGTTCCAAAAACCCCTTTATGATAATTGGCACTTTTACCCCAGATATAGAATCTCAATTTGAGTCGTTTTGATTTAGAATAAAAATGCTTTCGCATTTCGAAATTCTATCCTGCTTAAGGTTGGAATGATATTCCTTCTGCTGAAAAAACAAAATCATTTCGCAGGTTTGCCCTTGATCATATTTTCCATAATGGCGTTAAAATGGTTTTCCGGTGTTTGTGTTGTAACCCTTAGTTTGTTCCCTTCTGTCTCAAATTCAAGAATAATGTTATCAAATTCAGGGAATTTTTCTAATTTATAATCAACCATTTTATCAATGATATCAGGATGTTCGTGCGCTCTCAATTCTTTCCTGTACAAATGCCTGTTATCCAAAAACTCTTTATTATTTGCTGAATTCCAGGCCTTGGCGCCCACCTCAAAAGTATCTTCATAAGTCAGTTTTTCGGGTAATTGCTCATCAAATTCGTCCACGAACTCAACGAGCATTTCAGAATATTTCGGGCCGGTATTTTGAATGGTTTTTTCTGTTTCATTTTTGAGTTATTGTAAGGATTTGTATTTCAAATCAAAACTATAAAATATAGTTCAAAAAACACTTTAAATATAATATCATGAAAAAATATACCAATTTAGTTTATTGATTTATAGTAATTTAGACATCAATTATTTACTAAGCCCTGCCTTAAGGCAAACCTGTAAGGTCTTTCGCGAGAAAACAATCCTGTCAATTTTAAGAGGTTTTTCAATAGACTTACCGCATACTTGAAGAATTTCCTTTTCCAATCTAACCCCCAAAATCCACAAGGGTTGTATATTTAGCGCTCAAAAGATATTTCCGATGTCCTTATTTCAAAATTCCGTTGTTGAAAAATATTAACGATCAGTCAATACAAACGGTTATTACGCAAAATCCACTAAATTCCAAAGAAGCCTTCAACGCGAATTTCCGGAACTTGAAAAATTGAGCAAAAAACTCAGGAAGTGGTTTGAGCTCGATTATGCATCATTTTTAAAAGAACTGAAAAAGAAGAAAGTAAAACTCTCGCTTTCTGAAAAAGCAGAGTGGGAAGGTTATTTTTTAAGCGAACAGCAAAAAGCCCAAGCCCTTCACAATCAAATCACGAAAACCGATCAAGAAATCGATGCAATGGTTTACAGGCTCTATGAGTTAAGCGAGGAGGAAATTGCTATTGTTGAAAAGGCTTGACATAAAAAAACTGAACAGCAAATTTCTTCGCCGTTCAGCTTTTTTATTCAACCTTCAATTGGATTTAAAATTTACTGTACATTCAGGCCAAAATCGACCATTGCGTCTGTTTCGCCACCTTCGTGATCGCCATTTGGATTACTGGTATCTTTGCTTGACGCTTCGTGGATCAATGTTACAGTAACTTGGCCTTCTGATGCTGATTGAGCAACCCATTCAGTGCTCAGACCAATTTGCACACCGTCGCTGTCAGTGCTCATTTCGCCATCGGTGCGTGTCAATTCAATATCGACCCCATTGAAATCATATTCCAGGAAGTGCGCATCGCTTTCTTCCATCACTTCACTGGTGATCGTTTCGGGATCATCAGGGTTTGAACGGTCAAAAAAATTGGCTTCCACATTATAGACTTCATTGGAAGTCAAATCAATCACCGGGTCAACATAATTGTCACCGCGGTATTGTGGCCCTTTAAATGTATATATCTCACTGCTTCCATCTTCCCCGGTAAAGGTCAGTGTCACATCGGTAATCACCTCTGATTCGTTGACCGGTTCTGGATTGCCATCGTCGTCGTCGGAACAAGCCGAAAAAGCGACTGCTGCGATGATGGCTATTGCTGCTATTTTAAAATTTTTCTTGATTTTCATACTCTTGCTGTTTTTAGGTTTAAAATTAAATTTACTCTTGATTGAATTCATACTTGTGTTCATAGATTAATAATTGAAAATAAATTGAAGGTTGAAATTTCTTCCCAACTCGTCGGCATAATAGCGCTGGCGGTTGAGGTAATTCCTGTAATTTGTATTTAAAATATTATTGACGTTTAAATTCACTTGTAAACTTCCTGTTGAAAATGAGCGAAACTCTATTCCCGCATTAAAATCCATTAAGAAATAAGCATCGGGCGGCGTACTGATATCTACCAGTTGAACAGTGTTTTGACCATTTTGAATACTTTCAAAAGTGAAATTATTATCGGGATAGCGCGTTTGTCGAAAGGTCCAATTTCCGCTTAAGCTTAAATTAAAATTGTTCCAATGGGCATTTTTATAACCCAAGGTGTTTTTCCAATTTGCCGGCGGCATATTGATGAGTGGCTTAGCCTTGGTTGTATTTTGCCCATAGACATAAGAAAACTGGGTATTGAACTGAAAATCCTCATCAAATTTATAGCGTGCATCTATATCGATCCCGGCGAGGAAAGCATCGATCTGCTTGAATTCCCAAACTGGAAAAGCACCACGGATTGTGGTTAATAAACCCGTGGGCTCTATATTGATAAAATCCTTGACTGAATTGACATAAGGCGTAATATCGAACTGCCAGTCCTTTGCTTTCCGCTGAAAACCCAAAGTAACCTTATGTGAATATTCTGGATCGATGCGCAAATCGCCAAATTCTATGGTCGCCGACGAGTGGTGCAGGCCATCAGAAAACAACTCTGCAGGGTTTGGCGGGCGTCCGGCAAGTGAATAATTCAATTTTAAGCTATACTTTTTATTCCAGCTGTAATTCACACCTGCTGTTGCTGAAGGGGTTGTGAAATCAAAAACCGGATTGGTCAAATATTGCGAATTTACCTCATCAATAATCAAATCTGAAAACCCCTGATCATAGCCTAAACGTTCCCAACGGTTAATGAGATAGAATTTTTTTGAATCTAAATGCCGATAATCGAGCCTGAAACCAGCTTCTGCCTGCCAGTTGTCGTTAAATTGATAATCGCCGCTCACAAAACCGCCAAAATCTGTCTGGTCATAATCTGGGATCAACCGGCGCACGCCAGTATCTGGATCTGCAAAATTGTTCTGAAAACCTGCCTGCAACCCAAATTTCAAGGAATAATAATTGCGCTCATCAACATTGAAAACCGTTTTGAACTGGTGCGTTGTCAACTCTAAATCCACAGCAGGTTTGTCCTTGTCATCGCCACGGCGGATATCAAATTCTAAACGCTCATTTTGCTGAAAACTGTATTGCGCGGTCAATTTCCCAAAACCGGAAAAGCGTTTATAGCCTTCTATTTTAGCCAAATGATGCTGCAAATCCTGTCGGGGCGGGTTCAGGTCATAAGAAAAATCACTGATGAAATTTGGCTCTTGACTATTAATTGCTGTGACCAAATCCCCGGCATTGCCGATGTGTGAAGGCCGCAATATCCCGATTTCGCTGTTGTATAAACTGTAATAGGCATCAAAGCCATATCCAAATTTATCCAAACCCACTTGCAAAGAGAAATCCTGTTCAGTGTTACCGGTGTTGCTCAATGCATAATCTGGCGCGCGGCGGTCACCAAATTTTTTCAGCGTTCCCTGCACGCGGCCATACCAGCCGTTTTGATAACTTTTTGTCAAGCTCGTGGATAATGATCCGCCGCGACCATTACTTGAACCTGAACCGATTGTTTTTCCAAAAAGCGAATCCTTCAATGGAATATTTGGGGCATCGGCAATGACCGCTCCGCCAACGGCACTTCCGCCATACTCCAAAGCCGCTGCGCCCTTCACAACCGAAAGTTTCCCAATGGAATTGATGTCAATATTTGGCGCGTGTTCCATTCCCCATTCCTGATCCTGCATTTGCACACCGTGGTTTACCATCATCACGCGGCTACTGTGAAAGCCCTGAATGATGGGCTTTACGATAGAGTTTCCTGTTTTTAAAGTGGATACACCGCTCACTTCTTCCAGGGCATCCCCAAGGTTTTTAGAACTGTAAGATTCCAGGGTTTCTTGGGTGAGCGATGCTTCCTGAGCCGTTGCCGTTGTGTTTTGATTTCCTTTTTTCCCACTTATTTTTACAGTATTCAATTCCTCAAGATGGTGTTCTAAACGAAAATTTTCACTGTTGTCACCCTCAACTATCGAAATATTCTTTTGGATTTTTTCACATTGTGGATGGGTAACTTCGACCTGTTTCTTGCCCGTACACAGATTTTTAATTTCAAATTCCCCTGCGTCATCGGTGTAACTGAATTTTCCGCTTTCCCTAAAATAAACGACAGCATTGACCAAAGGTTCCCCTGTGTGAAAATCAATTACTTGTCCTGAAAGTGTGTTCTGGCAGTCTTGCGCCAATGCGACTTGACCAATGACCAACCCGATCAGGGCGATCCATAGAGTCTTCATAATAAAAATGGAATTTGAAAGTATGCGGAAATGACACCTAATTGTTTAATTCAAACAAATTTCTGAGCGAATGCTGTTTATAAAAATTCCTCAAATATCATCTTTACTTCGATAGTATATATCCTGAAAGCAGCAACGCATTGGATAAAACAATCGGTTCAAAATATTCTATTGAAGAGTAAAAAACATTTAAACTGAGCCAAAAAAGCTTAGACTATCAAAAAATTGTGTCTGTGGAAGTATTTTCGCAATATAATTACTTAAAAAGTGAAATCAGTTTTAAGCAATTTCAGGCGGGGGACGATTTACCAGAAGGCAAACCGGGGTTTTAAAAGATTGTAATGATTGATAATGAGAGGTGTAAATGGGTTTTGGGGCCAGGGTGGGATTTTCAATCGCATCCATTTCCGCAACTGGTAAAACTGGGGTGTTTTGATCTTTCCCAGAAATATGACACCAAACACAATTGTGTGCATCCTGAGCACTGTCGTGCGTCAAGCTGTGTAATCCTGCGGTTTTTATAAGCACAAAACCAACAAGAAATACAAACGAAATTATATGTTTGCAGTGTTTCACCATCATTCTGCGGCAAAGCTAAATTTAATTCTTAGTAGAAATCGGTCAATTTTGTTAAAAAAAGTATATTGTTTGGGTTTCAAATTGCACTGATTATCTCTCTTAAAAATTAATTTTT
>Ga0208412_1001048_pt1 | contig 12443 bp, 8 predicted proteins | sample AntDeeMetag02WF4_FD_184758 | JGI IMG/M metagenome (GOLD analysis project Ga0208412, IMG submission 184758) | Saline lake microbial communities from Deep Lake, Antarctica - Antarctic Deep Lake Metagenome 02WF4 (SPAdes) (version 2) | ecosystem: Environmental > Aquatic > Non-marine Saline and... | reverse complement strand
GCCACGCGAGCGCAATCTGGTAGATTGTGGCGTCGTGTGCGTCGGCCACCTCTTGGATGGCATCAACGTCGGAGATTGACCCGGCAGCAATCGGGAAGTAGGGAATGAAGCCGATGTCGTAGTCTTCACAGGCATGGAGCACATCCTCGTGGTCGCGGTTCAACACGTTGTACTGGTTTTGGACCGTCGCGATCTCGACGTGATCTCTGGCTTTCTCAAGTTGGTCGACGCTGACGTTCGAGAGACCGATGTGATCGATAAACCCCTCGTCTTTGAGTTCGGCGAACGCCGTGACACTATCCTCGAACGGCGTGTCCGGATCGGGGCTGTGCAGCTGGTAGAGATCGATCGAGTCTACTCCGAGACGGTCACGGCTGACAAGCACCTGATTGCGGATGTAGTCGGGATCGGCGTGGCTGAGCCACTCGCCGTCGCTGTTTCGAAGCAGCCCGGCCTTCGTGGCGATCGTCACGTCGTCTGTATCGATTGCTTCACCGAGCAGGCGTTCGCTGACACCCGGCCCGTAGGAGTCTGCGGTGTCAATAAAGTCGACGCCGAGTTCGACCGCGTGCTGGGCGACTTCCTTCGCAGACTGTTCATCCTCGGGAGGTCCGATGATTCCCTCGCCACAGAGACGCATCGCGCCGAACCCCAGTCGGTTCACTGTTAGTTCTCCATCGAGATCGAACGTACCGCTCTCGTTTGTGAGTGCCATAGAACCATTCGCGTCCCGAAACAAATTATCTCTGGTGGTAGATGTACTAGAAAGGCTGTCTGAGGCTGGAGAACAAAATCCAAAACCAACGCTGACAATCCAGACTACCAATCCGACAATGAATATGAGACGGTCAACGTCGAGGATTCTCATCGTAGTAGCGTGTGTTTACCGGTCAGTTGGTCGTAGTAGCCTGTCAATACTGTGTGCATACGAACAGTAGTCGACGTGTACTAAAACCCGATCTATGCGTCTCCACTGTATGGCCACCCAACAAACTGTGACCGATGAGGGTAGAGTAGCATCGGCTCAGGGAGTAACTCGGAACTACGCACAGGCCCAACTCGGTGCTCAGAGATCACGGTGTCATACCTACCACGCTGGTGCCGTAGCACCGTCTGCGAAATCAGATCATAGCGGTCGGGAACACTACTCAGTCAACAATGGTCAGTAACGAATTTCTTGAATCGGAACTTGACGGGTTAGCAAATGTGCCTACCGCCACCGATCTCGGGTACGAAGACAGCGAGCTCCACATCGTGCTCAACAATCAGAATGGGTTGATAGAGTTCGAACCTGAGAAGTCACCCGAGTCTGACGAGGCATGGCTTCGAATTAACACCGAGAGCTTCGTTTTTAATCTTGAGGAGTGGCACTGAAGTCTGGAGTCTCCTGCCAGCCAGCAAGTTTATCGGGGACTTGAGGAGGCCCGATCTGTCGAAGCTCTAGTTTGTGGTCGTGTGAGCCTGCCAGATCGGGTCGTCGATCACGACTGTGGGAGTGGGTCGGTATACTATCCGTAGTCGACCATTTCTCTCGTGATTTCAGAACCATAATCAAGTATAAACATTCGAAGAAGAGACATGGAGAGAGCGTGAATAACCGATTAGAACCTACGGAATCGTATGATGGGCGGGTACTGGTGCATCTGCTTGATGATTCAGGGAGCGAAGAACAGATTCCGTGTTCATCGTTCACTGAAGCGATTGGGGTTGTGAGAGACAAGCAGCACGCTGTCACAGTGGCAAAGATCGTGGATAGGGATGATGAGGTGGTATTCAGTTCTGCAGACATGGATATCGATGTCTGGGAGAAGATTTGGAAAAACGAGAAACGGCGCTTGTCTGTGGATGTGGAGGCATACGATTGCCCGTACGACGGTATCTCTTGTTTTGCTGATGATCTCTGTGTGAAGTGTCAAATAGATAAAGTACAGAACCAGCAGTGAGCTGTTGGTTGGGAGTTGTTGTCCATCTATAGTATGCTTGTAAACTCAACAATGAAGTAATGTCCCTGAGTTGTACTCATCAATAGATGGATTCGATTCTTCTGACTGGTCCTACTCATGGACTTCTCGAACAGCGAGCGTTCGAAATGGTCGACAGACTCGCTGATGATTCTCTTGGCAGTATTCTCTATATTGCGCGAAACGATGGCCGGCGTGACACCGTTACAGAGGCGTGGGCGAGTGAATATCGCCCCATGCGGCTTCGCGCAGAAACGCTTGATTCCGTCGTCCGCGAGTGGTCTGAGAAAATCAACGGTCCAATCCCTCGGTTGTCCGGCCAGCTAAACCGTCGACTCGCTGAATACGCACTCGATGAAGTCACCAAACAGGATGGAAACATCCTCTCTGGTGAGCCAGCATCAGCAGGACTGGCAGATACATTTAGTAGCCATTTCGCGCTCTTCGACGAAGCAGGCGTTACGACCGCAGACGACCTCAAAGCAGAGTTCAAGACATCTGATCTCGATCCACGAATTGCCACCGCAACTGTCGATGCTTATCGGCAGTATCGCACACTCTTAGACAGAACTGTCGACGAGTGGTTCCAGACCCGTGGAGAACTATTCGAGACCGTTAGTACCACCAAAGAGTCGTTATCAGCACTTTCGCCCGAAATTGATGTGGTCATTCTTTCGGGCTACCACGAGTTCCGACCTATCGAGCGAGCCATCATTGAGCGACTTACCGACGAGTTTCGGATGATTGCGATCCTCCCGACCCATCACGATGGAGAAAGTGGTGTCGACGCTGTTGCCAAGGAGGCTAAAGCCACCTACGAATCGTTGGGGTTCGAACAGAAACGAATCGAACCAGAGTACGGCCCTGCAGCAGAATTTGCAGCGATTACAAACGCACTATATCGACCAGAATCCCATACCATCGAAACACCCGACACACTTCATTGGCGAGAGCTACCCACACCAGAGCGTGAGATCCGTTTTGTCGCCCGTGAACTTCGAACAGCACTGTCGAACGGTCGAGATCCAGATGATCTTGCGGTCGTTATCCCTGATATAGAGGGCTACGGTGGGTATGTGGAGGATACCTTCGATACGTTCGAGATTCCACACGTCACCACTGCGGCGACACAGTTGAATCGAACGTTCACAGGCAGTGTTGTACACGACCTACTAAGCCTTGCAGAGCAGAACCCACACACAGAAGACCTCACGTCGTTGCTGGCGAATCCATTAGTGAATCTCGTCTCTTCTGATCAGACCGCCGCTCTCACAGCAGCCGCCCGTCGACGAGACACGGTCGGCCTAGAACCACTTCTCAAAACGGTCGATATTGAGACACGGACACAGATACAGGAGCTTCTGTCGACACTCGATGTGCTCCGTTCTGGTGATCTTGATGAAGCGACCAACAGCCTTCGTCGACTCCTCGATGAAGAATTGGGGCTCCCGACGGCCATTGAGGACTACGCCAGCGAAACCGAACGGGCAGTAGAAAAACAGGCCTATGACCTCGTTGTCGAAGTTCTCGATTCGTTTGGGCCACTGTACAATATATCCAGTGAGCTTTCGCCGTTGGCAGTATTCAGCCGTGGATTTGATGGGATCCCGATCCGCATTCCCCAAAGTACGGCGAGTGGCGCTGTCGAGGTGATGGGTATGTTGGATGCCCGAATGCGATCCTTCGAGAAGGTCTTCATTGTTGGACTAACGAGCGAGCAGTTCCCAGTGAGCCCAGAGCGCCCGGCATTCTTCGAAGAAATGACCGATGCTACGCCACGATTTGAGAGGCCCGACGAGCGACTTCGTGGTCGGTACCTCTTTGCGACGCTACTTGCGAACTGCGATGATGTGATACTCACGACGCCAGAGACGGGAGACGAAGATTCGGCTGTCGTTCGCTCTCCAGTCTTGGATGAACTCCAACGAGTGACCGATATCGAACCGACCGAAGGCGTCGACGACCGAGTGGGATCTCGTGAGGACCTTCAACGGCATATTGCCGACTGCACTGATCGGCGAGCAGCCGTCGACCAGGCTGGAACCCATGGTGATCTATCGGCCAGACAGACAAAACGAACCGACCGTGGCCTCCTCTGTGCAGACAATCGCCGGACAGCCAGCCTCTCTCAACATGATGGGATACTACGTCCCGAGACAGTCGATGAGGTCTATCCAGCCACAAAGCGAGAGCCCTACAGTGCCAGCCGAATTGAGCGGTATGTCGAGTGTGGATTCAAATTCTATGCAGAGAAGGTCCTTGGAATCGAGGATGCAGACCCTGTTGAGGTAACACCCACACCCTTAGAGACTGGCAGTTACGTCCACGATGTCCTCGAAAGCTTCTATGCAGGAATTCAAGCTGAGACAAACGACAGAGACAGCGAGAGTGTTGACATTGCTGCGTACGAACGACGTGAACTCGAACAACGCTTGCTTGAGGTAGCACTGGATGAACTCTCTGGGACTGACTTCGAGTACGAGGGGGTATTCTACACCCACTGGCTGACAGAGTTGTTCGCCGGTCTTGGAGATGAAGAGGCTAATCCATATGCCAAGAGCACACGGCCATATGAGACACCAGAACGTGGGCTGTTTGCGGCATTCCTCGATGAAGAAATCTCACAGAATACAGATAGCCAACCACGGTGGTTCGAGACGCCGTTTGGTGAGGGACTCCCAGATTCGGAGGCAGGGCCCTGCGAGGTCGAGCGACCCGATGGTTCGACAGTGTCGATCCGTGGGTACATCGACCGCGTCGACGTAACCGGTAACGACGAAAGCCCCCGACTGAATCTCTATGATTACAAAACGGGCCGCGCCCCGTATATGACACGAACAACCGGCGGAACGAAGTTCCAACTCCCGATCTACCTGCTCGCAGCCGACAAAACAGTGAGCCAGGAGTTGCTCGCTGAAGCGACGCTATCGGCCACCTATTACCAAGTTCGCCCACCGAACGATATCAAAGTCCCACGCGGTATTGAATCGAAATTTGACTCACAAGCTGAGCTTCGTCAATTTCTCGCAGAAATCGTCCCAGAGTGGCTTGGCGCTGTCGACGATGCTATCTCAAAGGGTCGGTTCCACACGACACTGCTGTCGTCTCGTGAGGCCCATTGCCAGTACTGTGACTACCGTCGTGCGTGTGATGTCCGCCATCATCGAAAACGAGAGCATAGAACGGAAGCCCAGTCAGACGAGAGTGCGTACGTCCCACTGCGGGCACAGGACGATGCGAATCTAAGGGAGGTGATGAGCGATGACTGAAGAAGTCGACGAGATTGAGCTGACGACCGAACAAGAAGATGCACTCGTTCAGGATCGAAATGTCGCCATTACTGCTGGTGCTGGGACGGGAAAAACGACGACACTCACTGAACGATATGTGACGATCCTGGAGGACAATCCCGATCTCACCCCCGAGAATATCGCGACGATCACCTTTACTCGCAAGGCTGCAGCAGAATTGACCGAACGTGTCCGAGATGAAGTCTACGACCGCCTTGGCGCAGTCGACTCCCCCGCAGCCTACCACCGCTGGCGAGACGTCCTCGACGAACTCGAAGACGGATACGTCCATACGATTCATGCCTTCTGTAGTCGACTCCTCAGAGAGCGGGCTATCGAAGCCCCAGTCCCGCTTGGATTCGACGTTCTCGATGAAAACAGTGCGGGGACGCTCCAACGAGACGTTGTAACCGAGTGGCTCGAACACAATCAAGACGACGAGGATGTACAGTTGCTCGCTCAACTCTGGGGACGCAGCCAACTGATTAGCGTCCTCACTGGACTGCTTGATGACCGACCGAAGAGTGAAGCAGTAGTAGACCACTGGCACAACGCCGATGTCGACGACTATGTCGACATGCTGTGGGATGTTGTCTGTGACTTAGCGGTCGAGGATGCCCGCGAGACACTCTATGATAAGGGCCTGCTGGCCGAGCTACAGCCGCTAACAGACCGACTGCCACCAACTGCGGACATTCAAGATAAAGACGGACTACGAGCCTATGAGACGATTGTATCTGTGGTCGGTCGACTCGCCGAGACACCAGAACAGAGCGAACCTCGTGAGTGCCAAAAAGCAATACTAGAATTATACGAGGCTTGTGAGAAGAAGAATGGTGGACTCTACAGTAGCTCAGGGTATATTGTTGGCAGTCGGGATGAGTGGGGCGACCACGGCGATGTCTACGACGATCTCAAAGATATTCTCAATGAGATCATTGATGCAGTCGACCCGCATGCTGAGGCGGTCGAAACAACACCCGGGAAGCTCGAAACCAACAGTGCTCACTACGCACTCCCGTTAGTCAGAGTGTTCGATGAGGTGCTCAAAGCATATTCGGCCGAAAAAGATCGTCGTGACAGTCTAGATTTCCCCGATGTGATCGAGACAACCCTTGAGATGCTCGCAACAAACGATGCAGTCCGCCAACGGCTCCAAGCGCAATTTTCAGCGGTGATGGTCGACGAGTTCCAAGATACAGATCCACGCCAGTGGGAACTCGTAAAACAACTCACCGGGGTCGACGAACAGACGGCGACGAACGTCTTTCTTGTCGGCGATGAAAAACAGAGCATCTACGGCTTCCGTGGGGCCGACGTGACGACATTTGGATCTGCCCGTGAGGACCTACAGAGAGTCAATGCAGCACTCACTGTCGACGATGTTCCAGACAGCGAGGCAGACAGCCCCACGTCGCTCGAATTATCCGGGAATTTCCGGACGCTTGATGAACCACTCTCATTCCTGAACGAACTCTTCGAGCACCTCTTTGCTGCAGAAGGAGACACCCATGCGCCCTTCGAGTCTCCCCCACAGCGACTGCGTACAGAACGGGGTCGCGTTGAGAACATTGGGGGCCTAAAGGGTAGTATCGAGTATCTAGTCGTCCCTGATGATGCTGAGACGGCGGCGAGTTTGTTCGGCGAGGACCACCCTGTTGCTGAGGGTGCACTGGATCACACCACCGAGGCCGAAGCACAGGCACTCGCTGCACGGCTGACCCATCTTTTCGCAGATCCTCCAACAGTACAAGACACTGAGACAGGCGAGCACCGTGAGGCAACCCCAGATGACGTTGCTATCTTGCTTCGTCGACGAACCCATCTCGATCGGTATCAGCGAGCCCTTGAAGAATACGACATCCCATACACAGTCGTCGGGGGTGTCGGCTTCTATGATACACCCGAAGTACAGGCACTCATCAACCTACTGCGTGTATTGGGAGATCCAACAGACGATATCTCGTTGTATGGTGTGCTTCGGTCACCACTGTTCGGCTTCACTGATGATCGGCTTGCCCCAGCAGTTGCTGATGCGGATTCTGTGTGGGAAGCACTCGAACAGACGGATGATCCACAGCTTGTAGATGCATTCGACCTCCTCACGACGTGGCGACGGCTCAGTGGATCTGAGAGAGACGCCAAAGACGGCGTTCGTTCGTGGAATCGTATCTTCTCACGCGTAATCGACGATACAGGCTATTTAGCCAGCATCAGTGCTGACGAACGCGGTCGACAGGCCGTTGCGAATGTCGAGAAGTTCCGCGATCAGGTTCAGACATGGAGTGAGAATGGGATTCGTACGACCGCAGGAATGCTCCATCGGATTGATCGACAGGCCGAAGCTGACCCCCGAGAAGGTGAGGCGACAATTCCCGGCGATGCAGAGGGCATTCGCATCATGACGATTCATACTGCCAAAGGCTTAGAATTCCCCATCGTTACGGTCCCAGATATCGGGAGCAGTCTCAACTTCGGCCGGAGTGTCGACGACCATGGGTACGTCCAGTTCGTCGAGGGGACAGACGATGTGCCCCCAATTCCTGCAGTTGGTGGTCCACACCCCAACGACGCCTTTGCTATTGAGAAAACTGCGGTCCACGAATATGCCGATCGTCTCTCGAAGCCACAAGAACGAGCTGAAGCAAAACGCCTCCTCTATGTTGCTGCTACGAGAGCGCGTGATCACCTCTTGTTGTGTGGGACTCACGATATCGATGTCAATCCAGACAGCGGTGAGCCAGAACTCGTTGCTGCCGAAGACTTTGAGAATGCAACTCGCTGGCGTGATTGGCTTCAACCCCTTCTCTTTGCAGACGGTGGGCTTCTTACAGAGGCAGTCGAGAGTGGACAGGCCCAAGGTCGACTTGGTGAGGCCAGCTATATGCTTCGGACACCGTCACGACCAGTCGACTGGCATGCTGAACCAGAGCCCACAGAGACAGTACCAACAATAACTATCCCCTCGCCACCGACACAGGATCCTGCGATACGAGTCGCAGCGACCACACTGGTAACTGCAGTCGCAGAGGATTCCCACGATAGTCATCACTACGAACACAATGAAGCGACACAGTCGGATGGCCTCAGTCCGACGACGTTTGGGACGGTCGTCCACCGAATCAGCGAACTTAGACCGCCGAAAAACGAATGGGAGTCGTTCACTCGTCGACTCGCTCATATGGTCGGCGAAGAACCGACAGCAGATGATCTTCGTGAGGTAGTCAGGCATGCAGACGATGCAATTGTGTTTGTCGACACTACCGAAGCTTCTGCCAGTCTCCAAGCCAGTTTCAACGAGTATTCGGTCACAGCCCGGCTGGGTAACAATCGAATTGTCGGAGACATTGACCGACTATTGGTTCGGCCTGAGGCCTACCATATCATCGATTACAAGACCAACAACCTCTCGTCGACGACTACAAGCGATCTTGCCGATCACTACCGACCTCAGATGCTTGTGTATGCGCTTGCCTTATTGCAGCATGATCCAAGCCGTAGCGTCCGAGCGTCACTCCGATTTACCGACGCTGGTACCGAAGAATCATTTGTGTGGAATTCAGGCGATCTCGCAGATATCACCGCAGAATTGGAGACGATGGTGAGTTTGCTCACCGATTGAATCTGCATCCCGAAACTGGTCGACGTCGATTACTGAACACGAACGGAATACTACGCTGAGAGAATTTTTTTCGTGCCCCAAGGGGTGCGGACACTCCGAATGAGTGTCCCATCCCACAATGACTCAAACTGCATTTGAGAGACTCGGCCCGACGAATCGTGTCCTAAAACGAGCCCAGTACGAAGCCTGCGCGTTCTCCTTGTACGACGGTGATGTGCTCATCCGCAACGAGAGCCACCTCAATCCTGCCGATCACGAGTACTGTGTCACCATTGTCGACGGGATACCAACTGCCTGCGAATGCCCTGCAGACGAGCGGGTTGTCAATCGCGACAGGATGAGAAAATAGACTCATCGACTACTGACCTAACCCCCTTCGGCCGGACGCCACTGACTCAGTTCGGAATGAAACGTCGCCAGCGGTCGACCCTTTGGCATATTCGCGCCCTGCATCTTGCACGGAATCCCAAACATCATCTGAAACGGGTAGGAATCCCAGTGGTCAGTTCGCACTCTTCATCGACCAGCTGTTTCACACGGAGTCGGCCACCCCTGTCGTGAGATCATGCGCTTCTGTGAGGAAGCTGATGTCGACGAAATCATGATAGGAAGCCATGGCCGAGAGCGGGTATCACGAATCCTGTTAGGGAGCATTGCCGAGCGTGTCCTGCGACGAGCGACGGTCCCAGTCACGATTGTCCGCCCACACCAACGGACAGGCACAAAGCATCATCTCGTCCCAATAGACGGCTCAGAACAGTCGACAAAAGCGCTCGAATATGCCTTTTCGGTTTTCCCGGACGTCGAAACCACGGTCCTCCACGCCATTGACCCGATGGAAACACACTACGGCGAGGGGCAGTTGGTCCACTCCGAAGCGGAGTACGAACAAATACAACAACAAGCAAAGCAGTTACTGGTAGACGCCGAAGACTTCGCCCAAGAGTTCGATGGCAACGTCACAACGACGACAACCGTCGAGTGGGGTCCGAATCAGCCAGCGGATGCGATTCTCAACTATATTGATGACAATGATGTCGACCACGTGATCATGGGGAGCCATGGTCGGTCCGGCGTATCGAGGGTGCTCCTCGGCAGTGTCGCAGAAACCGTTGCGAGACGGTCGCCTGCACCTGTAACAGTCGTCCGGTAACAATTCTCTCGATTTGGTCCGATATTCATTTTTACAGCTCTGATAAAATTTTTGATAGATAATAGGAATGACATATACATCGAAAAGTCTAAAAAAGAATATGCCGTTTTACAGGCATTAAACTACGTTTTTGCTAGCTCTGTTTGAGATTGTGTGCTGGTAAGATTGAATGTCACAGACCAGAGAAATGGTGGTCAAATAATATAGCGATAGATCGATTATAGAATATGGTCCAAGAGAAAATCAAGCGTTTGCTTGAGTTCTTCATCATAGGGATTGTATTCGGAGTAACTGAGGATATCCTCGCCGTCTTGATTGCTACTGATGCAGAACTCTCATTCGAGATTGTAGGAGTAGTGGTGCTAATCGCAATTCCGTTTGCCATAATCTCGGAACTTATTGTTGACCACCCAAAATTCCTGCATTTTGATGTAATATCGATGCAAATCAGTTCATCAATCCTTGGCCACGAGAATATCCAAAATAAGAATCTACCTGGTGATCTCCACAAAGAGACAGCACCATGGCCACACCATCTATATTTCTGTGACATCTGTCACAACGAATTTGAAACAGGAGCACTACTCCGTGAACATCTCGATCATCAACATCCAGATGTACATATTCATTGGTCAATCCATGCCGACAAAGCAGGCCAGTGAACTACCCCACCCTACCGCTCGCCTGACAGCTCGCGCTTGAGGGTGTCGTCAGAAGCGGAGCTTCTGACTGCTAACCAGAACCGGAGGTTCTGGTGATGGGGCTTCCTGTTTCCTCATCCACTGAGCAGGGAATCTATGCACTTTCTCGGGAGGATGGAAGTGTACGCTGGAAGATCGAGGGGCCACAAATACAGTCGACGATGGTTCGAACAGGAAATGTACTGCTTGCGAGCTACCCGTCGTATGATCTTGTAGCATTTGACATCCAGTCGGGAGAGCGACGTTGGTCACACCCACTCGTTGAGAGACGAATCTCTCCTCCCGCCACTGGTAGCGAGACCGTCGTCATTTCTGACGAAGCAACTCTCTATGGACTCGATTTGACGACGGGAGATCAACGGTGGACGCTTCCATGTAATCCTTCCCCGAATAGCCAGCCAATTATTACAGGAGACACTGTTGTTGTTCCCTCGGATAGTGGACTCATTGGGTGTTCGTTGTCTGGTGGAGAGCGTCTCTGGACCATTGACAGTGGTTCCGGAGTCCCAGTTGTACCAATCGAAAACGGTCTTGTCTATAGTCCTAAGGCAGATACAATTGCTACGTACATGAATTGCCAGAATTAGTAGCTTAGGGATACATTTCGTCTGTTGCAGTTTGATCTCGACAGTGAATACCGAACTCTTCAACTGAACACCTACTATTCCGATACAGGTAGTGAAGAGATTTGGTTCGCGTCGCAGGCCCATTCGCGCAATCTATAAGTCATTATCGTACTAATGATTACTTAGAGTATGACCTTCTACAATCGAATTGAGGAACTCGACGCACTCAATAGTTCCTTTGGGTCCTCAGGCCACGATTTTGTTGTCGTATACGGGAGGCGACGTGTTGGAAAGACTGCGTTGCTCAAAGAATTCTGTGCCGACCGACCGCACATCTACTTTTTGGCCTCACAAGAAGCCGAGCATCGACAACGCGAGAAATTCGTCGAAAAAGTTGCAGACCACTTCGACGAGCGTGTGCCCCGAATTGACGGGTGGGACGAGGCCTTCGACTATCTCGGAGACAAACTCGACACTGAAGATCTCGTAGTAGTCATCGACGAGTTCCCGTATCTCGTTGCCGAGAACGATTCGCTCCCGTCATACCTGCAGGGGTTCGTCGACGAGCAACTCCAAGACACTGATTCGATGATGGTTCTGTGTGGATCGAGTGTGAGTACCATGGAGTCAGAGGTTCTTGGTCACGAGAGTCCGTTATATGGTCGACGAACCGCACAGTTCGATGTAACGCCGTTCTCGTTCAAACAGGCCCAAGAAGTCATCGACTACGATACGGCAGACTCGATTCGGTCCTACGCAATTACTGGTGGTACGCCGATGTATCTCACACTCTTCGATTATGACCAATCACTTGCCGAAAACGTGCGATCTCAAATCCTGTCACCGACAGCAGTGCTGTACAACGAACCCGAGTTCCTCCTTCGGACAGAACTCCGGAATCCAGCCCGGTATATGAGTATTCTTGAAGCAATTGCACTGGGTCATACGACTCCAAACGAGATTTCAGGGGCGACAGGAATTGATGTTGGTCCGCTGTCGAAATATCTCCAGACCCTTCGGCGTCTTCGGCTCGTCGACCGCGAAGTTCCTGTGACTGCCTCGGGCAAGAAATCGAAACGATCACGGTATTACGTCGGCGATGAGTTCCTCCGATTTTGGTTCCGGTACGTCGAGCCGAACCGATCCAGCA